>Ga0209420_1000001_pt1 | contig 209827 bp, 162 predicted proteins | sample BlaSpr_A8_OM1_O1_FD_187972 | JGI IMG/M metagenome (GOLD analysis project Ga0209420, IMG submission 187972) | Forest soil microbial communities from Thunder Bay, Ontario, Canada - Black Spruce, Ontario site 2_A8_OM1_O1 (SPAdes) (version 2) | ecosystem: Environmental > Terrestrial > Soil >... | reverse complement strand
AGAACACGACGAACAAAAACACTCTCTGAAGTGAACGGAGAAGTGCGCTTAAAAAAGAGATTGACACAGCCGACGTTGTTAGAGATGTCCGGTTTGAGCGTTGATCGGACCCTGCGGGCACAGCTCCACTAATGCAATGGGGTTGCCACGGGAAATCGTGAAGCGGACCCTTGGAGCGGCGGTTCGGCTACGCGGACGCCTTACGTTTCGCGTCGGCAACCTTGGATGCCAGAACGTCCACTTTGCTGATTTCGGGAGCCTTTGCGAAAAGGTCGGGAGCTTTAGCCATTAACGCAGCGGCCACGTTGCCTGAAAGATGAGCTTGGCGACCCGCTTCGTCGTTAAACGTATCGAAGATTCCGAAAGTAGAAGGTCCCATGCGCAGGGCGTACCACGTGATCGTACCTTGCTCTTCTTCCACAAGCGGCACGGCGCTCTGGAGGAATTGCTCCACTTCTTTTTCCTTGCCAGGTTTTGCTTCCAATCTCGCGTAAAAGGCTAGTTTGACCATCGCATTTTCTCCTTTATAGTTCGGCCGGCGGGCCGCATTACGTTTACCGGTGCCCTAACAAGGGGCAGGCAAATCCCCTCTCGTAATGTGACGTTGCCAAAGGATTCGCGGATGCGAATAAATTGTAAAAATAATCGCGCGATGCGGTCCGGGATTCTTTCCTGGCGCCTGCACTACTGCGTCCCCTGCTTGATGGGTGGTTCCACTGGTGCTACGAACTGCGTTCTACTTCATCCCGAGTGCCATGACCGGGTCCATCGTCAGCGTCTTCTCGTTTCAAAACCGCGTCTCCGCTAATGAGGCGCTCGCAGGGCTTGAGCTGGGTGAAGGGAAACTTTCACGCCCAGTTCTGCGAGGGCCGGGCGGCCGCAAGGCCGCCTGGCTACTCGGTAGTTATCGACGGACCACGCGGTCAAGTCCGGATTTGTCGTGCGGGTTCAGAGGGTCGGCGCAACACTTCCGCTCAGTTTCCGACCGCAAGGCTCACAGAGCAATCCGAGTTGTGTAGAATCACAAAACGGAGCAAATCAGCACGATGACTTATTTTCCCGACCTTTCCCCTTATAAATACGGGCACGGTTCACACCCGGGGGTAGTTCACGTGGGCTGGCTGGATAACACTCATCCTTTCACTAAAGGAACTGTTGAGGCTGATGTAATCCAAAAACTGAGATTGCTTGCCGCCAAACCCGTGGAACTGTATCGGGGCTTCCATGTCTGCGAATTATGCGCTAAACCCGGTCCTCCTAAAGAAACCCTCCCTCCCCGCCATGCCGTTTTGGATATGAATAGCCGGTATGGAAAATGGCTGGCGTCCCGCAAAAGCAATGGCGAAATTAGAGTCTCTTGGGCAGGAGTTACATTCGCGGCCCCCGTGCTGATTGTCCATTACATCGAAGAACATGGCTATCGGCCCCCTGTCCAATTTCTGAAAGCTGCCGAAGAAGCAGTGTGATTTCAGAGGCTCGAATCGTATGCGGTGACCAGTAGGTTTCGCCCCAGGGTGAGTTCAATCCTCAGTAATCGCTCTTACCGTCCGTGTCGATTTCAAGTTTCCGGTTGCGCGACAAATCAGCAGTTAGGCCTCCGCAGTGAGGTGAACACCTTCACTGTTGCACGTTAGCGTCATCGATGGAGACGACCGCGCACGCTTCAGTATTTTGAGCCGCATGCTTGCAGTTCTCCAGAGCCTTCTTACGCGCCTCGTCTACCGTCATCTGTGCGGCGGAGAGGCCGAATGAGTGCTGAGATGTGGCGAAGGCTTTGTGCGGCCCAAGCAGCAGATAACTCTGAAAATCGTGCAGCCCCGCTTCGCTCAGTCCGGCGGGAGGCGGAACGTTGGGCGGGGTGATCTCAGGCAGCGGTTCAGCCAGCGTCACCAGATTTTGTGCCTTAAGAAAGTTATCAACCGTAGAGGACCAAGCCTCAACGTGACGGAAAAGCGAGTGCCCGTCTTCTCCGATGGGAGGCGCAAGTACGAACTGGTCCTGACCTCCCTGTGAACGAAACGCTGCGTCGAACTTTTGCGCCAACTCGGGCCAGAAAAACTTGTCATTCTGCGCGTAGATCCAGAGCATCGGGATCCGCGAATGTTTCCCGAAATCGCGGTATGCGCGCAGCAGATCACCAGAATTGCACACATCGTGATCCGCTTGAGAGCCTCGCCCTCCTGCGAAGCTAATTGCAGCCACCAGGCCAGGAGGAGCCTTGGCGGTGAGGGCGACAGTTGCGAATCCTCCAGTTGAGACACCCATTGCAATAATGTGCGTGGCATCTACCTCTGGTAGATTGCGCGCATAATCGATGGCAATGCGCAGGTCCTCGGCTGAGTAATCTCCAGCCCTCTCGTAATCGGTTTGTGGGCAGCGTCCGCCGTGGCGACCATCCTGCTCGCCGCCGGATCCTCCGTAGCCGCGACGCACAACAATAAGAGCGATCCATCCTCGGCGGGCAAACCATAGCGCTTGAGGAAGCTCCTGCCAGGGTGTCACCTGGGCGTGCTCCTCCGACTTCCGAGACGATCCGTGCGTTATGACGATCAGGGGATGCTTCCCTGGCAGTTCCGCGTAAACCAGCAGCGCATCGAGACCACCAGGGGATGCCGATACCCATGGAATCTTGAGCTCGCGCTCAACGTAGCGCTGCGTGCTTGCGCCAAAGAATGCCGTCAGCAAGACCAAAAGGCCGAAGTGGAACAAGTGTGACTGACTTTGCACAGAAGAACATTACAACGGATATCCAGGCAGTTGGCGTGAATTACTCGGTTTGCAGCTAAAAGGCGAACCAGAGTTCGCACTGATTAGCGCTGTTACCGCCAAAGTGGGTTGCAGTGCCCAAGTTACCGGTAACGCGACAAACCAGGCAAGTGGAATCGACTCGGTAAACACGAAGACGTTTTCTCGGTGCTCCGAGGGACGAACCGACAACGTTCGGATTGCCCGTTACCCGACAGGATCAAGCGAGCCAACTTCATTGCACGCTTTTTCCATCCATTTCATCCAGAATTTGTTTTACTTCGTCTAGTTCCGCAAGTTTGCGGCGCCGGAGCCAACCCGCGCCGTACCACAGCAGTACCGGCTGCATCAGCACGCATACGATCAGCAACGCAACCCACTCCTTAGGATGAGCTCCCACGTCCTGCCCAATGATTGACCAATTAACCCCCATAAGCACCGCACAAAAAATAAGCCAGCCGATAGACAAATAAGTAGAGATTCGAAGCATCCGAATTCGAGCCGCCACTCTCTTGTGCCAAAGTTCGACGAACGCACGCGTTGACTGCGTCTCGGGACGCCAAGTGCGCCGCAAAACCCATATCCGAACTCCGGCCGATACGAATACTAAGACGCATATACTTGCCGACCAGCCTGTTCCCATCCAGGTCGATTGACGCCGCATGTACCAGGCAAAAATCAGAATCCCGATGAACCCGATTACCGTTAGGATATTTCCAAGTACGAAGCGCCGGTCCTCGCGCTTGATTCTCTGCTGGACCTTGCGCTGGAAATCGCGCTGGAAGTCGGCTGACGGCTCTGCGACGCTGCTCCATTGTTCTCGCCACGCATCAAGTTCGCGGTCTTCGGTCATGGTCTCTCTCCCAACGCGCCCTTCAACATGTTCCTTGCCCGGTTCAGACGTACTGCCACATTGTTTTCCGTAATGCCCAGCACTTCCGCCATCTGTGCGTGCGACAAGCCTTCGAGTATGAGCACAATCATTTGCCTGTGAGTAACGGGGAGCGATTGAATTGCCGACGTAAGTCGCGTCCGGCGGTCGGCTTGAGCCACCTGCTCCTCCGGATGCAGCCGCGGATCAATCGGCTGGTCGGATTCTTCAATTTCGTCCAGCGGCTGATGCGGCGGCCGTCGCTTCCATACATGGCTAAGGCCGCGATTGTGAGCGATGCGGTACACGAAGGTTCTCTCCGAGCACTCGCCTCGAAAATGCGCCAGCGCTTGCCAGATCGCGAGCGCGATGTCTTGCACCAGTTCTTCTCTGACGCTCGCCACCGCCTCATAGCCGAACGCCAGCCGCGAGATGGCTGCACCGTGCTCACGGAGAATACGATCGAACTGCGGTTCCAAATCGCGGCGCTCGCTCACGAAGATGACCTCTTCAGCGAATCGCACTCTGGCTGAATACCCATCGCTCATTCACACCGAAAACGTAAGCGCAAAGTTGACGAAGTCTTCCGAGGCAGCGAAAACTTCACGAGACCGTCACCGGCAGCGAATTCTGTTGCTGAACGTGATAGCGAGTCTCGGGATAGTGGCGGCTGAAAAGTACCGCTACAACCAGCAACGCCAGCGGCGTCAAGAAACTCGCCTCCGGACCAACAGTGCCGCCGGTGAGCCACTGCGGCCCGCTTAAGGTGGAATTGAGCAGATTGTGGTAGGGCACAATGCCGCTGTCCGGAACTCCGTAGAACATTTGTCCCCAGTCGTAACCTAGATGAAAGCCGACCGCACACCAGAGATTTCCGGTCCGCCGCAAAAACAGGCACAGCAAGAGTCCAAACAGCACCACCGCTGCGGAGCCCTGTACATTCTCGTGCGAATTGAAGAAGTGGCCCAAGCCGAACAAGCCGGACATCAAGAATGCCGCGGGCCAGAAGCCGATTCCGGACGTGAGTGTGTACTGGATGTATCCGCGAAACAAGAATTCTTCAACCAATCCGACCAGCAGAAACGCAATGGCCCACCCGAAAAGCGAATACAAAATTGCCATCCCGTGAAGCGCCAGCCCGGTTACGCGGAAACCGTGCAGCAGAAACATGCTCAGCAGCGTCCCGCTGATCGTCAAAAGGCCGATCAGAGAGCCAACCCAGAAGCCCTTCGTCAGGGCCAGTCGCAGAGGCAAACCATATTCACCGAATTTGCGATGTTCAATTTTCCCCATCGTCAGCGCAGCGATGCAGAGAATCAGCAAAGTGAGGGCTTCCGACCCGCCCATCAAAAGCGGCGTGATCGTGATCTGAGTCTGATTTCTGTATCCCTCGCGGAAGGCTGCGGGCCCGCCTGCTCGGATCAGAACGAAACCTCCCAACAGGACGGCAACCAAAGTGAGGAACATGAGAATTCGCCAGCCCGCCCGCAGACCGTTGGGTCCGACAAAAATTTGCTTCAATTCGAACGTGGGATGGGAACTTGGTTGGAAAGATTCAGGGGATACTACGGGCAAGTTTGCAGCAGCTTTCACCGGATTTGCGAACGTCATTTTTCTCTCCTCGATCAGAATTGGACCGGGCATCTACGAGATCGAAGGCTCCCGACCTAAAATCCGACGGCGGGTTTTGCGCTTCATGCTCTCACCCGTCCCTATTCAGGTAGTCTCCGGTAGGCAGAAAACCTTACAAAGAATGTTGCCGCGTGCCGTAAGCCGTTGATAGCCCCGTCTGACGGAAGCGGTACTTACCGCTGGAGAGAGCGTCACGGAGTTCCGCAATCGCTTTCTGTTTTTGCTTCACCGTTGGCCGGACCTACCATTCAATTCACCGTTTGTCGCCCCACGGTGGTAGTCAAATCGGGATCCGCGCGGATTAAGAATGGGAAGTCCGCTAGTGTTCACTGATCACGCTTGCGAGGAGGTTTTTCTAGGCATCGGACTCAAGTGTTGCGGTAGGGACGACCATCGCTGGTCGCCCCCCGCACAGAACCGTACGAGCGGCTTTCCCGCATACGGCTCCCACCTTGGATGTATGACGAGGAGGGTGGCTCCTCGTACACCGCTCCATCCCTGGCACACTCGGTTTCCCCGCGCTGTGTCGGGCGAGTGTTGAATGAAACGATGTTCTCCTTGGCCCGCGCCCTTTTCTCCCCAGGCTCCGCCGAAGATTGCTCTGCTTTGTTCGTCTGGTTCATCGATAGTATGGCGCGGTCCGACTCCTCCAGAGCGTGCGCGTCTGCCTTGTGGCTTTGGGCCTTCGCAGACCGGCCTCGTTCCGTTGCGGGCCGAGGCGCTCCGGAGGTCTCCCGGTTCTCGTGCATGTTGTTTCTCAGCGTGCGCGGGTTCTAAGACTACGCAGGACCGATGGCTCGCTCGCGATATCGCGAACCATCGTGGTGCCTTCCTCCATCAGGAGAGAGTCGGCATCCTGGTTTTGCGTTTTTCGAAGCTCAATAGCCCGGCCCACCGATACCCCTGTCTACGCTTCGAGTGACACCTCGCGATGTCACCCGCAAGACTGAGGGCCAAGATGGAGTCGCTGTCTCCCTTCTTGTAGGACTCTTTCATTCCCTTCAACATGCCGGTTTATCCCGGCGCACCCCGATTAACGCTGATGGCCGACCAGGGCCGAGCAGACTCCAGAGTTGTGAATGCTATCGGGATTTAACACCATTTGACTACTCGAAATGCCGCTACCTGACTAGCCTTCATTGACTTGCCCCGACCTTGCCGCTAACGTTTCAGCCCAGCGATCAGTCATAGCATTTATCGTTGCCGTGTCGTCGAAAACGCTAGGTGGCGGGAGAATCCACAAGGAGGCTCGAGCTAAGTGGATCGAAGAACATTCTTAAAGAGATCTGGTCTGACTGCGTTGCTGCCGCTTTGGCCGCGTTCGCTGTTTGCCAGCAAGACCTTTCGCCGGAGGCGTCCAGCAGATGCAGACTGGCCTTCCAAAGCGGCGTGGAAACGGCTCAATGACGCTGTTGACGGAAACCTAATTCCTGTGGAATTTCCGATCGAGGCGTGCATCAAGGATATCGATGGTGCTGGCTGCAAGAGCTTGATCGCGAACATCAAGAATCCATACTATATCGGCGAGCAGCCTGGCCTCACCCAGACCCTCGGATGGGTCGACGCGTGGTTCACGAAACCGAGCGTGTTCGCGGTCGCAGCGAGGGATGCGAACCACGTTGCGGCAGCGATCAACTTCGCCCGTGAGAATGATCTGCGTCTGGTGGTGAAAGGCGGCGGGCACAGCTATCAAGGTACGTCGAACGCGCCCGATTCTCTGCTGATTTGGACGAGGCACATGCACGACGTCACGATGCACGACGCGTTTGTTCCACAGGGCTGCGAAGGGAAACAAGCTGCCCAGCGCGCCGTGACTTGTGGCTCCGGCGCAATCTGGATTCAGGCGTACGACGCCGTAACCACGAAGGCTGGCGCATACGTGCAAGGCGGCGGATGTACGACGGTGGGCGTCGCAGGCTTGGTGCAAAGCGGTGGTTTTGGAAGCTTTTCCAAGCGCTATGGGACCTGCGCCGCGGGCTTACTCGAAGCTGAAGTGGTGACCGCCGATGGAAACATTCGGATCGCGAATGCGTGCACAAATCCGGACTTGTTCTGGGCGCTCAAAGGAGGCGGAGGCGGCACTTTTGGCGTGCTGACCAAGGTGACGCTGCGCGTGCGCGATCTTCCCGAACACGCGGGCGGTGCGATCTTCCGCGTCAAAGCTTCCTCGGATGACGCCTTTCGCCGCTTATTACGCTACTTCGTCGGCTTTTATCGAGACGATCTCTTTAACGATCATTGGGGCGAGCAAGCACACATCGGTTCGGATAATGTCCTTGGTCTTTTCATGGTTTCGCTAGGGTTGACCACCGAAGAAGCTCGAAAAGTCTGGCGACCCTTCCTCGATTGGATTGCGGGTTCGCCCGGAATTTACACGGTTGAGCCAGGTATGGATCTTGGCAGCATGCCCGCTCGGCATTGGTGGGATGTTGAGTGGAGGAAGGAGCAGCACCAGCACGCTTTCGACTCGGACACGCGACTCGGCGCAGCCCGAATAATGTGTGGTGGACGGGAGACGGAGGCCAAGTGGCCTCGACCATCTACGGCTACGAATCGCTCTGGTTGCCGGCATCGCTACTCGAAGATGATTCGCAGGACCGGCTCGCGAATGCATTGTTTGCCGGATCTCGCTCCCAACTGATCGAGCTGCATTTCAACAAAGGGCTCGGGGGAGCGCCGCGCGAGGCTGTAGAAGCAACAAGGGATACCGCGACGAACCCTGCCGTGTTGCATGCGTTTGCGCTGGCGATTGTCGCGGACGGCGCAGGCGGGTATCCAGGAGTACGCGGCCACGAGCCGGACGCCGAAGCGGCAGGGAAATCTCGCGCGCAAGTTCATCGTTGCATGAACGAGCTGCGAGCACTGGGACCAAGGAGCGGAGCGTATGTTTCGGAAAGTAATTTCTTCGAAGAGGACTGGCAGCATTCTTATTGGGGCAGCAACTGGGCGCGTCTGACACTGGTGAAAAAGAAATATGACCCGACAGGATTGTTCTTTGTGCATAACGGCGTCGGCTCGGAAGAATGGAGCGGCGACGGTTTCACTAGGCACTAAACCGGACGTAGCGACTGTCAACTGTTGTAATCAGGCGATAGCGCTCACGACCTGGACGGTCTGAAGCGATACTTCGTCAGACGACTCGAGAAACTAGGGCACAAGGTGACTCTAGTGCCGATCAAAGCCGCTTAAATGTTTTCGAGGGAGAAGGCCGTTCTCCAGCGCGATGCGATACGCTCCGGGCTGACTCCCGCTTGGCCCAAGTTTTCAGTCCCCAGCGGTGATAGTCGCTTACCAGGGCTAGAAACGCAAAAAAAGAGCAGCCGAACAAACCGGGCCAAAACCAGTACCCCGGCACGCCACGCCGAGCAGTCCAAAAGAACTGATTTACCGGGGACGGGTAAGCCCAGTCGAGTGAATTTCGGAGCAAGAACGCCGCAGTCCCCAGGATCGCGAACAGAATGCCGGAAAGTTTCAGGCTTTCGTGCCACAGGTGCCGACGAATCTCGTCGGAGTTGAAGAGCGCAGAGAGGCGCATCACAACAGGATCATCACCTGTATCAACATAGCTGTGCTCGGCAACGGGACTCCCCCGATAGATCCTAAAACGTCTCCGGGCAAACAAGGCCGACAAGAAAAGAGCGATAAGAGTTGGGCAAACCCACGGACCCAAAAGGTATAAGAAACCGTTGTGATCGGGACCATAGAGGAAGAGAGCCATGCCCCCTATGAGGGCAGTCTTCCCAACGGCGCCCGTCATTTGCGCAGAATTCACCATCCACGGCGAAATTTTTCGAGCTAGCTCGGGAGCGAGTATCGCCTTATTTGTGGCACGCATTCTTGCTTCTTCACGGCAAAATCACTAACGCTTTTCCTCCGGACCCCTTAACGACTCTGCTGTCCAAAAGCGGTTGCCCTTGCTTGTCGTTTTGCGACTTACGATTCGCCACCTATTCTTCAGCCTGCTCCATCGAGAAATTCAGCACTTCGGCGACGAACTTGGCTTTCACTTCATCCTCAGTCTCTGAGCGCATCGCGCTCACGAAGCGAGTTGGCGATTGCCTCAAGCCGTGCCTTAGCGTTGCCCTTCTTTTTTTTTCGGCGTGGGTGCTGGCGTCGGCGGATTCTCGTCAAAGTTATGCCCCGCGCCTTGAGCATCCGGCTCGTCAAGTATTCGCAGGTGAGTCTCAGCGAGTCACCCAGCTATTGCTGGCCCAGTTCAGCGCCGGCGTCGCCGAACTTCTTTTGGATCTCCTTTTGCACCTCGGGATCGAAGTCGGTTATATCGAACAACCGGCGGACTTCGACCATTTCGTTATCCGAGCCGGGGATGCGGGAGGCCCATTCGAGCGCCTCTTCGCGCGACTTCACCTGAATGATCCAGAAGCCGCCGACCACTTCTTTCGTTTCGGGAAACGGTCCGTCGGTGACTTTCGACTTTCCGCCTTTGAAGGTGACGCGCGCGCTCATCGTCGCGGGCGGGGTCAGCCCGTCAAGCGCGAGCAGCACGCCGGCTTTCCCTAGCTCCTCGTTGTACGCGCCCATTTTCTCCATGTCTTTCATATTGGGTACAAAGCCGGCTTTTGCGGTTTCGTATTCTTTCGGAAACATGATCATCATGAAACGCATGGTGTTCTCCTTGAGTGTTGTGCGAACCGTATCGGGGCCGCTACTTTATATATGAGCTTGGACCGCACCTGGCCTGGAAAGTTGCCAGGCGCCGGGTGCGCGGCGCGGCTCCACTTACTAGTCGAACGGGCCGGACGGGAATCGACAAACAGCTTAATGTTTTTTCGTGTGGCCGAGGATGCTGGAAACAGGCATTTGGCTTTAGGACGGGAGGTGGTGATTCCGGAACTGGAAACGTAGCGGATGTGGCTGCGGGCCGGTACGGCTAGAGGACCCGTCGTAACCGTCAGGAAGATAAATAGCAACCAAATAGTGAGGCATGATTTTCTCCTTTTCCTGTACCGTCTTCGGGCCGGGCGGTTGCCCTGCCTTGCGCCGGTAGCGGTTAGTTTCCGATGAGAGTTGCGGGTAATCAGCAGTTGACCTATTCCCGAAAGAACACTAGATTCTGACAAACTTGAGAGCCCACCACTTTGCGAAAATTGGGGACCCTGCTAGCGACAGTCGCCGTCCTGCTAATCACCGCAGTTGCCAGCGGCACCTCCACTGCGGCCAGCGAGTCCGACAAAATCGCAAAATCAGTAACGATTTACCGGGACACGTACGGCGTGCCGCACGTCTACGGTCCAACCGATGCGAGCGTGGTTTTCGGATTCCCATACGCGCAAGCGGAAGACAATTTCCCCCAGATCGAGGAAAACTATATTCGTGCTTTGGGTCGCGCCTCCGAGATTTATGGAGAGAATAGCGTTGGGACATATAACGGGGCGAGCCTGGGCGACGATGTCCTTGTCAAGATGCTGGAGATTCCCCGGCTTTCGATTGCCGAGTACGAGCGAGCCAGCGCACGCACACGTGAGCTGTGCGATGCCGTCGCCAACGGACTGAACTTTTACCTTGCGCGAAATCCGGCAGTCAAACCAAGGCTCATCACCCATTTTGAGCCTTGGTACGTGCTCGCGCTGGTTCGCTTCAAACGCTATGCGGACGCGTTCTCCGACCTTACCGACATTGACCAAAAAGAGCTTCTGCTGGCGCCGCCCAGTACCGCACCAGCCAAAGAATCGAACGTGTGGGCGATCGGCCCCGAAAAAAGCACGGCGGGCCATGCCATGCTCTTTATTAACCCTCATGATCCGTTCCTCGGCGTGAGCCAGTTCTACGAAGGGCATCTCCACAGTGAAGATGGGTGGGATCTTTCCGGAGCGACATTTTTCGGCTGGCCCTTTCCTCACCTCGGCCACAACCGGTATTTGGGATGGAGCCAAACGAATAACGTTCCGAACATTGCAAGCGTCTATGAGGAAGTCTTTGACGACCCAGCCCACTCACTGGCGTACCGGTACGGCAGCGGCTATCGCACTGCAATTGAATGGACCGACGAGATCAAAATCAAAACCTCTTCCGGATTCTCCACACGGAAGTTGATCCTCCGCAAAACGCACCACGGTCCAATCGTCGCCATAAGAAACGACAAGCTCTTGGCGGTTAAATTAGCGAAACTCGAAGAGGGTGGAATCCTCGATGAGATGTATGAGATGGGCAAGGCACGATCGTTTGCGGAGTTCAAGAAGGCTATGGCACGCCTTGCGCTTCCTTTCTTGAACACGATTTATGCCGACCGTGAGGGAAACATCTTCTTCGTCTATAATGAAGCGCTCGCTCGGCGTTCTACGAAGTTCGATTGGACAAAGCCGGTCGACGGCAGCAACCCAGAGACAGAGTGGCAAGGTTACCACTCGCTCGATGAACTTCCACAGATGTCAAATCCGCGAAGCGGCTTCCTCGAAAGCTGCAACTCTTCTCCTTTTCTCGTGACAGCGGGCGATAACCTCGTCCAGTCGAACTATCCTGCTTACATGATCGGTGCGGGGGACACAGACACGGCTCGCTCGCGGCGGTCTCAAGATCTGCTGCTTGGAAAAGCAAAATTCACGTTCGACGAATGGAGTCGAGCGGCGTTCGATACAAGGATCCGCGCTGCTGACGTCGAAATGCCACTTCTGATCACCGATTGGGAAGCTCTACAACAATCGGACCCGTCGCGCGCCGCCAGCCTAGCAGCGCCGCTCAGCGAATTGAGAAATTGGGATCACGTAAGTACGACAAGCTCAGTGGCCATGGCCCTGTTCAGCCAATGGCATCTGGAAGCTCACCGGCAAGCTTACGAACCGCCATATCCCACGGTTGAAGCGGGGGATCTCACGAAGGGCGTGACCAGGATGGGAGCGCTCGAGGCTGCCGTGGGCGATCTTGAGCACGACTTCGGAACGTGGCATGTGGCATGGGGCGACGTTAACCGCCTGCAGCGCATCACGGCCGAAGAGACGTACAGCGACAATAAACCGAGTCTGGCGGTTGCGGGTGCCTCGGGTTCGCTTGGAGTTATATTTGATTTTGAGACTGACAACTCCGACGTAAAAGGCCAGAAGAACCGGTACGGATGGTTTGGCGATTCCTTCGTCAGCGTGGTCGAATTCGCGCCAGAGGTACGCGCGCGGTCCGTCCTTGTGTTTGGCGAAAGCGGCGATCCTAAGTCTCCTCATTACTTCGATCAGGCGCAGCTTTATGCTCAAGGTGAGTTCAAAACAGCTTGGTTCACTCTCAAGGAGATCAAAGCGCACCTTGAACGTTCTTATCATCCGGGCGCGGACTAGGCGTTAAGACCCGGTAAGCCTCAACCAGGATCCAGACGCCCAGTAGCTGCTGACGCATGATCGGAAATCAAATGGCTGGCTCTGTCTGTGCTGTCCCGCTTTTCGCATCAAGCTAAGACGGCTGTGCGGTGGGGGTTACTGTTATTAGAACAGACTTCCTTGGATTTCAAGTTCCACACCGCCGAGCATAGGTCCACGCACGAACTTGCAGACTTCGACCAGGATTTCAGACGATTCAGAGGGCAGTTTCGCCCCAGCCTATCCCCTCTCCCGTCAAAGCTGCGGCGGAAAGAACCGCCAACTTCCCTGCCGCGCAAGCTTGCTGCACGTTCAGGCGACTTCCGCTCTCTGATAGTTCCGATTCAATTCCGCCACGATTCCCTCTCCCTGCAGATACACGAAATATTCTCCACCAGAGATTGCCGCCAGGCGCCCCATGCGGCTCTTCGCCTCGACCAACCCGTCCACGGTCGTGATCCAAAGCGTGTTTCCGTTTGGCAGCCTCTTGAATATGTCGAACCTGTAATTCATCACTGCCTCCTCACGCTGTTCGAAGGGCACTGCCAACCATGGCACGCATTTCAATGTCCGTTCGCAGCCTCAATAATTACTCCCATTCCGTCAATCACTTCGGCCTCGAAGGTCCTTCACGCGGCCCTCAGGCCGTATAAAACCGCCGAGTATTTTCTTCGGCTACACGAGCAAAATATTCCATCCGCGGCCCCATGCCCATAAGGTAAGTTCCCTACGCCTCTAAAGACTTCGCCGTATCGCCTCCATTCGTACCGCCGCGTACGATTGCAGCAGTCGCAAGTATTCATACGAGGTGACGCCGATGCACATTTCCAATTTCCGCCGCGCGCTTCAGTCGCTCGGACTTTCCACTTGTTTCGCGCTAGCCGCAGCTCTGTTCGTGATCCCAGCAGCGCCGCCCACCGCGTCGGCGCAGGTCGTTCTCTCTGTATCGATCGCTCCGCCAGTCCTCCCTGTTTACACGCAGCCCATTTGCCCCGGCGACGGCTACCTCTGGACGCCCGGCTACTGGAGCTACAGCGACGACGGCGGATACTTTTGGGTTCCCGGCACATGGGTCGAACCGCCGACGGTTGGTCTGCTCTGGACCCCTGGCTATTGGGGCTGGACTAACGGCGCGTATCTCTGGAACGCGGGCTACTGGGGACCAGAAGTCGGCTTCTACGGCGGCATCAACTACGGCTTTGGCTATGTCGGCACCGGTTACCTCGGCGGCCGCTGGACCGACGGTCACTTTTTCTATAACACGCGGGTGAACAATGTAAACGTGAACGTCATTCATAACGTCTACTCGAGAACCGTCGTCGTCCACAATTCACACGTCAGCTTTAATGGCGGCCATGGCGGCATCGACGCGCGCCCCACCGCCGCGCAAGAAAGATTCGCACACGAACAGCACACTGCGCCCACCGAGGTGCAAGAGCGGCACGTCACCGAAGCGCGCTCCGACCGCAACCAATTTGCCTCCGCCAATCACGGACGACCGGCGGTAGTCGCAACCGCGCGGCCCGGCGAATTCAAAGGGCCCGGCGTAGTTCAGGCCAAAGCCTCCGCGTCGGAACGCATTGGCAACTCGCGCACGGAAAGCAGATCCGAAGCCAAGCCTCGCACCGAACCTGCGGCGCGTACGGAGAGCAAAACGCGGACCGAGCCGAAGACCGAGACTGCGCGCGAACCCAGGACGGATGCGACACCGAAGACCGAATCAAAGCCGGCTACGACGCGCGAGCCCAAAACCGAAGCTAAGCCGAAGACAGAAGCGAAGCCTGCAATAACGCGTGAACCGAAGACCGAGGCTAAACCGAAGACGGAATCGAAACCTGCGGCAACGCGTGAGCCAAAACCGGAAGCGAAGCCTAAGACAGAATCAAAACCGGCCGCAACGCGTGAACCCAAAACCGAAGCCAAGCCGAAGGCAGAACCAAAACCGGCGGCAACTCATGAAGCAAAGCCTGCCAAATCCGAATCGAAGCCGGCCGCAACGCACGAGCCGAAACCCGAAGCTAAGCCGAAAGCAGAACCAAAACCAGCGGCGACGCGGGAGCCAAAGCCGGAAGCCAAACCTGCAGCGAAACCCGAATCAGCGCCTAAGCCTGCGGCCACGCACGAAACAAAGCCGCCTGCGCAACACGAATCGGCTCCTGCGCACGAGGAAAAGCCCAAGCACTAGCTCAGGCGCAAGGCCAACGGCGGCGCGCGCGCACTGCACATCGCAGCGGGTGCGCCGCAAAGCACACCGCGGTGCGCGGGTCGCTAATTCTGCGCCAATTTTTTCCGCGCCGAAACAAATAGCGATATCGCTAGCAGCGCAAACAGCAGCACGCCTACCTGCGGGGCGCTGCTGATCGCTGGGAATTTTTCGCCCAGGGCAAACATCTTCGCGGGCCAGGGCAAATGCAAAATCACCCCGAGCCAATGCGGCACGTGCTTGCTCAATTCCGGATCCTGCAGCAAGTTCAGTACGATCGCCAGCAGCCCGAACACGCCGCCTGCGGCGATCAATCCGCTGGCGTAGAGTGAGCCGGGGCTTACTTCGCTTTCCGCGTCGCTTTTTTTCTCCAGGCCCTGCTCCGCCAACCAGCGCACCAAGCCGCCCGCGAACATCGCCATCGTCGTCGCAATCGATAAGTACGACCCCACCGCGAACGGCAGCGAACGCACTCCCAGCAACTCCACAGCGATCACCAAAAACACGCCGAGAAAAACCAGCCGCCACGGCAGCCGCTGATTCAAAATTCCGCTGATCACCGTCGCCATCAACCGCGCCTGCGGAGCCGCCGCCTGATCGCTGCCAATACCCTGCACCCACTGCACTTCAATCTGCCGCGTAGACGGATCGTACAAATATTTTCCGTCCGGCACTTCGTGCGAACCCAGCGCATTCACCAGCGTGTAAGTTTTCCCGTTGTAAACATAGTCGCGCTCCTGCACGTCCACGCCAGGCTGCAGATGATCAATATCCAGTGCAATCTGCACCGGTTTGTATTGCGCCAGCCCAATGTTCATCAAAATTAACGTCCCGCCAATCGCAAACGATGAAACCATCACGCCGATCACCAGCGCCACCTGCTGCCAGTAAGGCGTTGCGCCCACCAGGTAACCCGTCTTCAAATCCTGCGAAGTCGCGCCCGCAATCGCCGAGGCGATGCACACTACGCCGCCGATCGTCAGCGCCAACACCTGATAAGGCGTCGAGGTCCAGTGGATCACCAGGAACACCGCGCAAGTGGCCATCAGAGTCGCAATCGTCATGCCGCTGATCGGATTCGACGAATTCCCAATCAATCCGCTGATGCGCGACGCGACCGTCACGAACAAAAACCCAAACAGCACCACAAACAGCGCCGCCAGCAAATCCGAAAACCCGCTGGTCATTGCTCCCGGGATCGGCTTGAATTTCAGCAGTGCCCACATCATCGCCACAATCACTGCCGATCCAATCAGCACCACGCGCATGGACATATCGCGTTCCGTGCGATCCACGGCCGCCACCGACGCCGCCGCTTGCTTCGCGCGAATATCCTTAATTCCGGCCGTCAGCGCCGAATAAATCGTTGGCAAAGTCTTGATCAACGTGATCAGCCCTGAAGCAGCCACCGCCCCCGCGCCAATCGAACGAATGTAGCTGCTATAAAGTTGATCGGGCGACATCTGACCAATGGGTATCGTCGAGGGATACAGCGCCACGTTCCCCGAAAGCGAGCCGAAAAATTTGATCGCCGGCATAATCACCAGCCAGGAAATCACGCCGCCCGCAAACAACGTTCCAGAAACGCGCGGCCCGATGATGTAGCCCACTCCCAAATATTCCGACGTGACATTCGCGCGGAACGACGAACCCGGCAGCCATTTCGGCTGATAGTCCGGTTGTGACGGCCACAGGCGCAGTGTGTTCATCGCAAATGTGTAAACTCCGCCCAGCCCAAGTCCCCAGAACACGCGCCCGGCAAACGATCCGCCGCGCTCCCCCGCCACCAGCACGTCCGCGCACGCAGTGCCTTCGGGAAACGTCAGATTGCCGTGCTCTTTCACGATCAGCTGCCGCCGCAGCGGAATCATGAACAGCACGCCCAACCATCCGCCCATCAGCGCCAGAAAAAATATCCGCCAGTATTCGGCGTTCAGCGAAAATCCCAGAAAGATCAGCGCCGGCATGGAAAAGATCACGCCCGCCGCTGCGGACTCGCCCGCCGACCCGGTGGTCTGCACGATATTATTTTCCAGAATTGTGGAACGCCCGAACGCGCGCAAAATGCTGATGGACAGTACCGCGATCGGTATCGAGGCCGACACCGTCAACCCCGCGCGCAAACCCACATAAACTGAAACCGCCCCGAACAACACGCCAAACAGCGACCCCAGTATCACTGCGCGCAAACTAAATTCCGCAACAGTCTCCCCCGCCTCCACATAAGGACGAAATTCCCCTGGCGGTGCCGTAGAACTCCACTGTTTCGTCGCCATCAAGCCCCCGTGGCCATTGCACTGGTTTCAGTCCGCGCCCAGCAGCCAATTTGGCCCCACGCCGCCGGGCAAGTTAGCACCGCCAGCAAACCCAAGCAAGTCGCATTCCCGTACGGGTGCAAGTCGCGGACGTTCTTGTTCCCGGGAAAACAGAGCATCGCCGATCTCGCGAGAGGAAAATTTGTGCCGCATGGAGAGTCGTTGCTGTTTTCATCAGAATAATAATTTTATGAATTCCATTGGTATCGAGGAGAAATGACATGATTCGTGTGTGGTGATGCGTGAGGCGCGGCGCATGAGCCAAAAAAACCGACAAGAACTAGCGATTGATTTGGGTCGCTGCTCTATGTTTTCAGCGAGTTGCATCGGCTTTCGATTATGTTTCGCTAGCGATTAGCAGCGATGACTGAGGAGCTTTGGTTGTTGAGAGGCGGGGGTCCGGGGTTGCGGCTGCCCGAGCCGGTTGCGGCCCTTTGGAAGCTTCGAAAGTGCCCCGACTCACGCTAACACCATGGGATTTGGGGCGTTATTTGTAGAAGTATGTCCGATGGTAAGTTATTGAAAAGTAAAAGGAATGGCCGTTCTCGCGAATGGTTTATCCGCGACACACGAGACGAACGGAAGGCAAAACCCGGGCCAGCATCCGAAGTTGCCGGTCACGAATCGTTCGGCGTACTAACTTCACAAGGTCCGTTGACAGCACCGTCAACAAGAGGTACCGTGGCGCTCACGTCACCGCTTGAGAACTGGGTACCCAGGCCCGCGGCTCAACGCATCACCGCAGCCCCGGCCATCCGTTCTCTTCTCACAACTTGGGAGCGTGCTTCACCATGAATCTAACCCAGCGATTCATTTGCGTTAGTGTATTTGCGTCCCTTCTCCTGTGCGCCATCGCCATCGCGCCGCGCCCGTCCTCCGCCGGCGACGATTGGCTGCCCATCCCTCCCGCCGACCTGGCCCTGAAAGACAACCCCGCCAGCCCCGGCGCCCACGCCATGATCCTCTACCGCGAAAGCGCCGTGAACGAGAAATACACGAACACTGACGGCGCCTATGTCAACGAATACGTGCGCATCAAGATCTTCACCCAGGAAGGAACGGACCAGGCCAACGTCGAGATTCCGTTTTTCAAGGAATCCAGCGACATCGCCGGCGTTCGCGCGCGCACCATCCACCCCGACGGCGGCATCGTGAACTTCGAAGGCAAGCCCTTCGAAAAGGTCATTGAAAAGCGCAGCGGCGAAAAAATTCTGGCGAAAACCTTCACTCTCCCGGACGTGCAGCCCGGCTGCATCATCGAGTACAAATACCGCCGCCAGTACAAACCTCTGTTTCTGTACGACCAGTCGTGGACTCTCTCCAGCGATCTATTCACGCGCGAAGGCCATTTCTCCATTCTGCCTTATGTTTCCTCCTACGAGAATTTCCCTCTTTATTTCCGCCAGTTCGGTATGTCCGTGCAAGTCACCCCCGAGCGCCAGACGAACGGCAGCTACGCGCTCACCGTTCACGATATTCCCGGCATCGCGGATGAGCCCTACATGCCTCCTCTGCGAACCCTCCAGGCCCGTGTGGAATTCTATCGCCTGGAACAAGGCACGCCCGCCGATGAAACCCAGGACCGATACTGGGCGCGCATCGCAAAGAAGTGGGACGACGACCTGGAACACTTCATCAACAAAAAAAGCGTCCTGGAGCAGGAAGTTTCCAAACTCTTCAGCCCCACAGATTCACCGGAAGACAAGCTGCGCAAGATTTACGTCCGGGTGCAGCAGATCCGGGACCTGAGCATGGAACTGAGCAAGTCCGAAAAAGAGGCCAAGCAGGAAAGCCTGAAGAAAAATTCCAACGTCGAGGACATGCTGCATCGCGGCTACGGCAACGGCCGCGAAATGAATTTCCTTTTTGTGGGACTGGCTCGCGCTGCTGGTTTTGAGTCCGCCGAAGTATTCGTAGCGTCCCGCAATCGAACTGGTTTCTATCCGCAACTGCGCGACCCCAGTGAGTTGGGCGCGGACATCGTTTGGGCCCGCGCCGGCTCCAAGGAATATTTCCTGGACCCCGCGTCGATCTATTTCCCTTTTGGCGTTCTTCCCTGGTTCGAGACCAATACCAGCGGCATTCGCCTGGGCAAGAAGCCCGATGATTTTGTGAACGTTCCCGGCACCGTGAGCTCCGCTGCGACCATCATCCGCCATGCCGACCTCTCCCTGGACTCAGACGGCCTCGCCAGCGGAAAACTGACGGTGGATTTCACCGGACAGCAGTCTGCGGTTTGGCGCGGAAAAATCCATCTACAGGATGAAACCGGCCGCAAGAAAACCCTGGAGGACTCCATCAAGGCCTGGCTGCCAGCAGGCTCCTCTTTCGAACTCACCAAGATTGATAATTGGGACAAGACCGACCAGCCCTTGCACGTCGAAGGCAATTTGAATCTTTCCTCGTTCGGCAGTCCCGTGGGACGGCGCATGCTGATTCCCGCCACCATCTTCCTGGTGCCGCAAACCAAAGCCTTCCAAAGCGCGGTGCGTCACAACGCCATTTATTTTCCCTTTCCCAATGAGGAAATTGACGACCTGAAATTCCAGGCCCCTCCAGGTTACAAGATCGAAACCGTTCCGGAATCGAAAACGGTCAAACCTGGCGCGGTGCTGAATTACTCCATATCGGCGTCGCAACAAGGCTCAGTCGCCGAAGTGCGGCGCCACCTGGCGATAAATACCCTGCTGCTTCCCATCGAGTATTACGCGGCGGTTCGCTCGTTTTTCAACACGGTGAAATCCAATGACGAAGTGCAAATCGTTCTGCAAAATGCCGAAAACGCTAAAAATTAGCCTCACCACAGCCGCCGCGGCGCTCGCGATGCTCTGTTCCGCGCCCCGTGCCCGCGCGGACAACGCACCCGACTGGCTGCGCACCGCCGCGCAAGAAAAATTGCCCGATTACCCAAAGGATGCCGTCGCCGTCGTCCTGCTCGATGACCAGATAACCACCGTCAAGGACAACGGCGTGATCGAAACCCGCCATCGCTACGCCTGCAAACTTCTCCGGCCCGAAGCGATCAGGTCGTACGGCTATGCTACGGTTGAATTCGACGGTGAAACCAAAGTCTCCTTCTTCAGGGCCTGGACCATCACAGCCGAGGGCGTGCAGCTCGAAGTGAAGGACAAGGATGCAGTGGAGCAAGGCCTTACCAGTTTCGAACTCTTCAGCGACGTCCGCCGCAAATACTTGAAATTTCTCGAGGCCCGTCCCGGCAGCGTGGTCGGTTACGAGGTTGTGCAAAATCAGCGGCCCCAGGTGTTCGATGACGTTTGGGGTTTTCAGGACACGATCCCCGTTCACAGATCGCGCTACACACTGCAGCTTCCCCTCGGATGGGAGTTCAGCACCCTATGGTCCAACCATCCGGACCAAGCGCCGCAATCCGCAGGCGCCAACCAATACGTCTGGGAAGTCGTCGACGTTCCCGCAATTGAAATTGAGCCAGAAATGCCCGCATGGACGACCATAGCGGGGCACATGGTCCTAAAGTTCTTTCCACGGGACCCGGCAATGCGCGCCAAAACCACAGGATCATGGAACGACATAGGTCTGTGGTATTACGGCCTGATTGCTCCCCGGAGGCAACTCACGCCGGAAATCCAGCAAAAGGTAGCGGAGCTCACTGCCGGCATTACCGATCCGCTGGAAAAGATCAGAGCGTTGACAGCGTTTACGCAACGGCAAATTCGCTATGCCGCCATCGAGATCGGTATTGGAGGTCACCAGCCACACGCTGCCGGAGACATACTGGCGCATCGTTACGGGGACTGTAAGGACAAGGCGACGCTGCTGAATACCATGCTGCAGCAGATCGGAGTCGAATCCTACAACGTAATGATTAGTCCTCGGCGTGGTCTGGTCCGCCCCGGATTCCCGATGCTTCTGTTCGGTCACTCTATTGTTGCAATCCGGCTTCCTGATACGATCAACGCTCAGTCTCTCTACGCCGTGGTCAACGATCCGAAGCTGGGCCGGCTCCTGTTCTTTGATCCTACGAGCGAATACACTCCGCTGGGATACTTGCCTCCGAGCGAGCAAGCGAATTTAGCTCTGGTAGTCACGCCCCAAGGAGGAGAGTTGATCGAGGTGCCCCTGCTGGCTGCGGCCACCAATCGGCTGTTGCGCACGGGCACGCTCAGCCTCAGTTCCGGTGGCGATCTGGTCGGCGAAGTGAACGAAGTGCGTTGGGGCGGCCCAGCGGTGACAAGCCGCGAGCAGTATCTCACCGCCAGTCCGGCCGACCGCCAGAAAGTCCTGGAGGGTTTTCTGGGAACTTCGCTTACAAATTTCTCACTCACCAGCGCTTCGCTCGGTAATCTGGAAAAATATGATGAGAACCTGATGGTGCATTACAAATTTGCGGTGGACGCCTACGCGAAAACCGCCGGCAATCTGCTGATCATTCGTCCGCGTGTCATCGGTGAAAAAGGTTCCAGCATACTCAGCGGAAAGCCGCGCAAGTATCCCATCGAATTTAGCGAGGCCACGCTGCAATCCGATATGTTTGACATTACCCTGCCCGCGGGCTACGTGGTGGACGAGCTTCCCGAACCGGTGGACGCCAAGTGCGACTACGCCACCTACCAAAGTAACATCGAGGTGAAGGACAACGTCCTGCATTACAAACGCGTCTACGAAGTGAAAGGCGTGGTAGTCCCCACGGAAAAACTGCCCGAAGTCCGCGATTTTTTCCACCAGGTGGCCGCAGCAGAAAAATCCAGCGCTGTGCTGCGCCGCGCCAACCCCTAGCCGCGAGCCTTTTCTCGAATCGCCAAGCTCCCGCGAATCATCTCTTCACAATCGATCCGGCCATGCATAATGTTGCGGATAATTTCGCGCTCAGCGCGCCACACACAGCGCGCCGGGCACTGGCCGGACCCCCCAGGAGATCCCCATGAGAGCGATGACGAAGTCCACAGTGCTAACCAAATTTTTCGCAGCGCTGGCTCTTGCTTGCGCGGCACTTACGCTCGCCGCGCCGCCATCCGCCGCGCAAGCCGCTGCGCAAATGCCAAAACAATACACGCCGCCTACGGGGGAGCCCGTCCCGCAGAGCAGCACGCTCGAAAACGCTCCGCCCGCCCCCGCGCTGCCCGCCGACTGGACCAAACTGCTCGCCGACCGCCACGAAGCCATCACCACCGACCGCGTGCGCATCCATGTCTTCCGCCTGCGACCCGGTGACGACCTGCTCGGCGGCATCCGCGCTTACGTCAACGCCAATCACATTCAGGCCGCCGTGTTGCTCAGCGCCGTCGGCAGCCTCACACAAGCGTCCATCCGTTACGCCAACCAGCCCGAAGCCCACATTCACACCGGCCACTTCGAAATCGTTTCCATCACCGGCACTGTCGAGGAAGGCGGCGAACACGTTCACCTCTCGATCGCCACCGGACAAGGCACCATGATCGGCGGGCACCTGATGACCGGCTGCAAAATCTACACGACCGGCGAAATCACCTTGGCCGAACTGGTCGGCGTGCATTTCACGCGCGAAACCGACACCCAAGGCAGCGGCTGGGACGAACTAAAAATCTATCCGTCCAAGCCGTAACGTCTCGCTTGGCACAATCGCCGTAGTTCGCGGCTTCCAATCATCCCGAAAACTTCTCGCTGACAGACTTGAAGTGTCAGGGAAAAAAAAGACGGCGCGTAAGCGCCGTTCTTTCGCGGCATAGGCAACAATCTCGCCCGTGCTCTTGCTTAAGTTTGTCATCCTGAACTCGCGGACGCGGCGGAAGGATCTCGGTTCGACTTTTCGCCGCCGCGTATCGCCTTACGGAGCGGCCGGCAAACTATATTCAAACTCGTACGAATGTTTCCCCCCAGCAATAATCACAGTCAACTGCCCAGCAAGGCCCACCAGCTGCCCCGTCGCCGAATCCGGGACCACGGTTATGGACAGTTGCAGCTCCCCGTGCGCCATCGTGCCGCTATGCTGCAGGGCGAAGCTTCCCCTGCGCCCTTTCAACGTCCCCGTAACCCGTTCGATCGCGACGTATGCCGCCGAGCCTTTCACATCGGTCCCAGCCGTCAACATCGTTCCCTTCGCAGTCCCCTCCAAATCCCCGTGATACTGCTTGTCGATCGAATACCTCCCCAGCGTCGACCCCTCCCCCTTGTCCGCCTCCCCCTGCGCCTCGACCTTCACGTCAAACGCCCCGGCAGCATGTTCCGCCACAACCTTCTCCTTTTGCGCGGCGCCGGAAGCTTGCGGCTGCCCCTGCGCACGGAAATCAACACCCAGTGCAGACGCCGCACCGTCCCCGGCTCCTGAAAATATGCAGATGGCGGCGAGCGTGATGGCGGCGGCCAGCGCAAAACGCGGCCCCAACGCGCCGGCTCCAGCCTCGGATCGCTTGTTCATGTTTGCTCCCTCAAGCTGCCATGAATTCTGATTATTTCGCCCGCTCATTTAATCGGCACGCTGTAGTGCGACGCAATCACCTGCCAGCGGCCATCGAGCAGCATCCAGGTGTCGGTGAGCCGGTCGTGGTATTCGTAGCGCTTCCCTTTTTCTGTTCCCACTTCGTGATACTGCCCGGTGACGATCGCCGTGTTCCCGTGCAGCCGGACTTTCATGTCCAGCAGTTCTGAAATCTCCACGTTGGTGCTGGTGTCTCCGGCATGCGCGATGTATCCGGACTTGCTGTAGGTGTTGCCGTCTTCCACGGTGATGATGAACCCATCGGCTAGCAGCGAGTTCATCGCTGCGACGTCCCGCTCTTTGTAAGCGACATTCCACTTGTTCTCTAGCGCCAGGATCTTCCCCGCCGGGTCAGAACCTTGCGCCGCCGCGCGAGACGCGGTGAACGGCAGAGCCAGCAAAATGGTCAGTACCACCGCAGCGAAAAGCCATGAACCTGTTTTTATAGGCGGGACCTCGCACGCATTGTGCCGTCCGTCCGCCTACATTTCAACGATTAGAATCGTGCGTGATGCTTGCACTACATCATGTGCTAGGGGGTTTTCGTCGCTGTGGGCTGCGCGAAATCTTCCAGGCGGCGGGCTAGCGATTCTGGTAGCTCGGCTTCCAGGTGCATGTGGCCGTCGGCGACTTCGGAGTGGAGGACGCGGCCTGTGGCGTGGACTAGGGACAGATTGCGGCCGTCAGAAAGCGGAATGCGCAGGTCCACGCGCACCAGTGGATCCACGGGGAGCGCCGCATCCATTCGCGCGAGCAAATCTTCGAGCCCCGCGCCGGTGACGGCGGAGGTGAAAATTTTATTTTCGTTGCGGCCGTTGGCCTTCTCGAGCGCAGCGAGTTCCTCGGGTGATAGCCGATCGGTCTTGTTGAAGACTTGCAGGCGCGGCCGATCCTGCACGCCAAGGTCGGTGAGGACTTTGAGCACGTCCGCATCCTGCTCGGCATGATGAGGGTTGGAAATATCGCTGACTTGCACGATGAGCGCGGCTTCCTGAACTTCTTCCAGCGTGGCGCGGAAAGCAGCGATCAAATCCGGCGGCAAGTCGCGCAAAAACCCTACCGTATCCGAAAGCAGCGCACGCCGGCGCGAAGGCAGCCGCACAGCGCGCACCGTGGGATCGAGCGTCGCGAACATTTTCGCGGAAGTGAGCACGTCCGCATGAGTCAGCGCGTTGAAAAGCGTGGATTTTCCCGCGTTGGTGTAACCCACCAGCGCGATCATGCCCAACGGCACGGCCTGGCGAGCGCGCCTGCGCGTGGTGCGCTGGCGACGCACGGTTTCGATGGCTTCTTTTATTTTGCTGACGCGGTCGCGAATTCGCCGCCGGTCGGTTTCCAGTTTTTGTTCGCCAGGGCCGCGCGTGCCGATGCCGCCGCCCAACCGCGAAAGCTCCTCGCCGCGGCCGGTAAGCCGCGGCAACAAATAATTCAGTTGCGCCAGCTCCACCTGCAGCTGGCCTTCCCGCGTGCGCGCATGCATCGCAAAAATATCCAGGATCAGCTGGGTGCGGTCAATCACGCGCGTGCCGATACCCTTCTCCATATTGCGCAGCTGCACTGGAGTGAGATTGTGGTCCACGATCACCAGGGGTACGTGGCGCAATTCGGCTTCGGCGCGAATTTCATCCAGCTTGCCTCGCCCGACGAGCGTCGCGGGGTCCAGCGTGTCGCGCACCTGCAGAATGCTGCCCGCGATTTTCGCGCCGGCCGATTCGGCGAGTTCGTGCAGTTCTTCCAGCGAATCGCGCCCCGCAGCCGAAGGATCGCCCGCACGCCCGCGCGGAGATTTCTTCAAGCTCACGCCGACCAGCAGCACGCTTTCGCGATTGTCAACCGACTGCGCTGTTTTCATGCGGATGGAACGGCCCTGGTCCCGTGCAAAATGCGGGAAATTTTATGCATTGGTATTTGGATTATACGCCGAATGCGCGCGGAACAAGCGCCGCGAATTTCAGCCCGCACTGGCGGCGATGGAACGCGCAGCGGCTTCATTCGCTCCTGGCGAACAGACACACGCCGCCCCAAGGGCGCTGCGGCTGCGTCCCGTGTGAATCAGGAAGCCAGGAGATGGGGAGCAGGTAAAACGGAAGGCGGTTGAGGCGCGCTGCCTCACGGAGCAGTGAATTTGCTTCCACCACGGTCCACCCGAATCTCGCGAAAAACGCCGGGCCCTCTTGCGGAGCGAATTTGAATGGCGCGGCCCGCTTGAGGTTGGAAGTCATGCGCCTTTGCAGTGTGGCCAGCAATTTGGGAGATACCAAATCCAGAATCCAGGAACGAAAACTAGGCTGGGCGGCGAGGTCCTGCGCCAGCAGGGCCACTTCTTCGGAACCAAGATAAACAACCAGGCCCTCGGTGATGACCAGCGCTCTGCGCGACTGGCGGCCGAGACGCGCCAAGAGTTCACGGCGCGCCGGGACATTGGAAAGATCGAGGCGAACGCTTTCGAGCGAGCAAACTGGTTTTTCACCGCGCAAAATCTCTTCTTTGTGCGCAAGTATTTCGGGGAGATCCACTTCAATCCATTGCAGCGACGAAGGCATGTCCATGCGATAGGGACGCGTATCCAGGCCAGCGGCGAGATTGATGACCGCGTCGCCGCCTTGCGCGATATGCGCCTGAATCATGCGGTCGATCACATAGGTTCGCGTAACGATGGGCCAGCCGCCACCGCTCTTGCGTCCGCCCAGAGGATTGGATTTGGCAATTCTCGCGCCGCGCTCGCCTGCGAGGCGACGCGCAAAGGGATCGCGGAAAAGGGCGTCGGGCCGCTCGGTTTCGACGGCGCGGTCAATCGCCACCAGGCGCGCGGTGTCCGACACGTTGCGAATCAGATCTTCATCGGATGGCGCCGAAGAGGATTCGGTTGGAACGGTGTTGCCATCGGAGAGCGGCATGCGTCGTCCTTTATGCGAAGCCGGTTGCTAGGATTTTTTGCTTCGAGCGAGCAGGTGGGGGGATTGTATACGAACTTGTTCTGATTCGCGGCGAACTCATCCGGGCCGACTCAGCGCGCCGTCGCAGCAGAAGAACGCGCAGAAGCAGCAAGAATCAAATCAGAAAGAAACTGGCTAAGCCCGCGGCCGGAAACTTGAAACTCCAGGTCGCGCGTGGCGCGGTCCAGCCAGCCGAGATAAACGAGCAGTGCGACTTCAGCCCAGGATTCCGCCGCTTGCGGCGGAAAACCAATATCGCGCAACACACTCGATACATGCGCGGAGCGTTTTTTCTCGATCCCGGATATACGCGCAGCAACGCGCTCGTCGCGGCGAGCCCACGCGCGCAGCGCCGCTTCGCGACGCGCGCAAGAAAGATCAGCGCAATGCTCGACGAAGCGCGCCCAACGCGCCGCAGCCTGCGGCGTGACCACCGTATCATCCAGCCAAGCGATCTCGTCGCCTTCCCACCGGTCCAGCATTTTCGCCAGCAGCTCTTCGCGGTCCTGAAAATGCCAATAGAAGCTGCCCTTGCTGACGCCCAGATCGCGCGCCAGCAATTCAATGCGCACGGATTCAATTCCCTCGGTGGAAAGGCGCGCGAACGCGGCGCGAATCCAATCGTCGGGCTGCAGTGGAGAAGATTTAAGCGCGGTAGCGGTGCCCATGTGCTGTTCTATGTGTGCCGCGGAACAATACCGGAGTGCATCGAGCGCGTCAAGTTATGGGATTGTTACGATTTTGCGATCGCGAGTGCCGCCGCGGAAATTTCCGGCGCGTCGCCGAAGCCGGCGAGCCAATGCACGCTGGATTCTTTGCGAAACCAGGTCAGCTGGCGCTTGGCGAAGCGGCGCGTGGCTTGCTGGATTTGCCGCACAGCGTCCTCCTGCGTGATACGACCGGCCAGATGTTCGCGCAACTGCGCATACCCGATGAACTGGAACGGCTTGGCATCCGTTGGAACGCCGCTCGCCACCAGCGCGCGGACTTCGTCCAGCCATCCGGCTGCGAGCATGGCGGCGGTGCGCTGGTGGATTCTGGCATAGAGCGCGGCGCGCGGCGGCAGCAGCCCGATCTTGATTATTTCGTAGCCCTGCAGCGCGTCACGGTCGCTGCGATGAATTTCGCTCATCGGCTTTCCGGTGAGCAGGCGCAACTCGATGGCGCGAATCACTTTTTGCACGTCGGCGGCGGAAATGCGCGCGGCAGTTTCAGGATCCAAGCGCGCGAGCACGCGGTGCAGATGCGCGGAGCCACGCTCTTCGGCGGTCTGCCGCAAGCGCGCGCGAATTTCCTCGGAACGCTGCGGGGCATCGGCGAGCCCTTCGAGCAGCGCCCGCAGATACAAGCCGGTCCCGGCGGTGAGTAGCGGCAAAATGCTGCGCCGGCGCAGATCGCCCAGAGCTTCGATAGCGTGGCGGCGGTAATCTCCGGCTGTGAAGATTTCTGTCGGCTCGATGAGGCCAACCAGGTGATGCGCGATGCCCCGTTGCTCGGCTGCGGGAACTTTCGCCGTGCCGATATCGAAGCCGCGGTAAACCTGGGTGGAATCGCAGACCAGTATTTCGCCGCCGAGTTGGTCAGCGAGGTGAATGCCCAGCGCGGACTTGCCGGAAGCAGTAGGGCCAAGCACGACGAGGAGCCGCTGCAGCGCGCTCATCCCGAAAATTTCCCATACCGAAGCAACACGCACAGCAACACCAGCGCGGCTAAAATGAGTGCGCCGATCACCTGCGTGCGATTGAGTTTCATGGAGTCGTCAGCTGATACGTTATCACCGCCGGGCATCGTAAATGAAGGCCAGACGCCCGCGGGCGGTGTGCTTTGCGGATGCCAAGGACGGCGAGGGCGCGGGTCTCAACGCGAAAAAGACGAACAGAGACTTCACCCGCTCTCGCGGGTTCAGGGTGACGGCGAGGTTCGAGCGGCGGCGCGCTACTGCGGCGTCTCACCGATCGGAATGTTGTAGTAAAAGCCGATGCGCAGATCGAGGTATGGACGTTTAAATGCCGGCGGAAGCGGCTCGAAGGGACTGGTGGCGCGGATCGCGGAGGCCGCAGCCATATCGAGCGGCTCTTTGCCAGACGTCCGATCAATGCTGAGGCTCTCGCCGGGGAAACTGCCATCGCTGTTGATGCGGAAGGAAATCGCGACGATACCTTTGTCGCCCAAGTAAAAAGATTCCGGCATCACCGCGACCCAGTTCTGTTTCAACTTGGCGAGCAGCCGATTGATGTAGCTTTGAAAATCCACGCCGTCGGTCGGTGTGAGAATCGTGACGCCATTGCCCGCCTGCGCGCCGCCTCCTCCGCGGCCGCCATGACCACCACCGCTGCCATTGCCGCCGGGAACTCTGCCTTCCGAGGTGTAGGTGCCGCCGCTGGGAGCATGTCTGACTGCATCCTGCACTTCAGACTGCAACTCTTTGCCGGGCGACGCGTTATTTAGCCCGAGATCCAAGTGTTTCGGCGGCCCCGCCGGAAGCACGGGCAAAAGATGCGACGTGGAATCGGGCGGGGGCGGCGGCGCCGTCGCGTTATTCGGAGTAGGGCTGGTGTTCGTTTTCGGCGCGGGCGCCGCGGGTAAATCCAGCGGCGGGCGCTCCGAAGCCACCGGAGGCGCTTCGACGCGATGCTCTTCCGGCCGCGGGGGCGCGGCTTTGTTCAACGCCTTCGGAGTGATTTTCACCACCGGTCCGGGAGGAGGCGAAGGCCGCCGCGAAACTTCGCCCTCGTCTGGCGGTAAATACACCACGCCGAGTTCCTTGCTGGCGAGTTCGATCTCATCGCGCGTGGGCACATGCGTGGGGAATATCTTCGGAAGAAAAATCAGAAAAATAACGAACGCGATGTGCGCCGCCACGGAAATCACCCGCGTGATGGCATCCCACTTGGCATCCCTGCGATCTTCGGGCTCGACCAGCAGGTTGGCTTCGCCGGTATTGAAAATATCAGGCGAAACAATTTCGCGCAGCTGCGCCGTCATCTGCGGCGGCTGGTCGAATTTATCGATTTCCTTCTGTTCGGGCGGCTCGACGTACGCAGGTACTACAACGCGCCGGTCCAGAATCGCCAGCGGCGCGAATTCCGACGGCGGCAGAAATTGCTGAAAAGGCTTCACGCCTATTCCGCGCGGCACCAGGCTGCGCTCGATCAGCACATCCAGCGGGAGGTGTTCTGGAATGCTGGTCTTCCCGGTGAGCGGCGGCGCTTCCGACAAATCCGAAGGCACCACCGTGCGATCGTCCATGTACGTCGTCAGCCGGCGCGGCGGCTTCTTGTCGCCGTTGTCGGTGAACGGGCGCACATCTGTGGGAACCAGTGTTCGCGGAATCATCGATTGTCCTGGGAGACGACGGCATTCAGTTGGACGCGCCGCGCGTGTTCCTGGATGCCTGCCATCACGCGGTCGGCCAGTGCCAGCGCGGCGCGTCCGGCGGCGCCATCCACGCGCGCTGGGCGGCGATTGCGCACCGAACGGGAAAAAGCGCCCAGCTCGGCGCGCAGCGGCTCTTCCGGCGAAGTGGACACTTTTTCAAAATTGATTTGCGGCTGCGGCGAACCCGGCGTTACGCGCACGCGCAGCAAATCCTGGCGCGTGAAATCCAGCGAAAAATATTCATGCGCTTGGAAAAACCGCATCTTGCGCACGCGTTCGGTGGAAACGCGGCTGGCCGTGACATTCGCCACGGTGCCCGTTGCGAATTCGATGCGGGCCTGTGCGATATCAACTTTATCGGTGATCACGGGAATGCCCACGGCTTTCAAGTCCACCACGGGCGCGCCCACCAGCGCGAGCAGAATGTCGAGGTCGTGAATCATCACGTCATACACTACGTCAATATCCAGACTGCGCGGCGTGAAAAGTCCCAGGCGGTGTACTTCGAAGAACATCGGCTTGGAAACGATTTTCAACGCGGCGGCGACGGCCGGATTGAAGCGTTCCAGGTGCCCGACCTGTAGGATACGATTGTTGCGCTCCGCCGAAGCGATCAAGCCGTCCGCTTCGCCCAGTGACGAAGCCATCGGTTTTTCGACCAGCACGTCCATGCCGGAATCGAGGAGGCGGCAACCGATGCGCGAATGATCTTTGGTGGGCACAGCAAGGCTCACCGCGTCAATTTTTTCCATTGGCAGTGATTCGAAATCGCGAATCACGCGCGTTTTGAATTCGGCAGCGACTTGCGCGGCGCGTTCGGCATTGGTGTCCACCACGCCTACCAATTCCACGCCTTCCATTTCCGACCACACGCGGACGTGGTTGCGCCCGAAATCTCCGACGCCGACGACCGCAACGCGTATGGGTTTTTCAGTCACGATTTCCTTTTGGCTGTCGCTTTCTGCGCGCCACTGTCGTCGCTGCGGCTGACGGTGGGTTCCGGCGCGAGGGCTTCGATTGCGATGCCGGCATCGTCGGCCGCCTGAATCATGGCATCGCGATCGAACAGCAAAGTACGCCCCGCATCAATCGCCAGCGCGGTGGCGTGGGAGCGCTTCATCACTTCGATGGTTTTCAAACCCACCACCGGAACATCAAAACGCATATCCTGCCACGGCTTGCTTACCTTCACCACGACCAGCCGTTGCCCGCCGGCGATGCGCGCGGCGCGCTCGATCGTTTCGTCCGTGCCTTCCATCGCTTCGATCGCCACGCAAGCGCGATCGCGCACCACCACCATTTGTCCCAGGTCCAATCCCGCAATCTGCGTCGCCACGCCGCGCCCGTAGGCGATGTCCGCTGCTTCGGATTCGTCCGGTGCGCGGCGAGTGAGCACTCCCGCCGCTGGCAGCAGCGGTCCCAGAAATTCCGTGGAATTCACCAGCTCGATGCCTTCGTCTTCCAGCACGCGCGCCACCGCACCGATCAACGAATCCGTATTCTTTGACGGCAGCGAAAACAATAATTTTGCCAGGCGCCAATCCGGGCGAATCGAACTGAAAATTTTATTGTGCTTCACTTGCCCGGCCATCACTGCGCGTTTCACACCTTCTTGGTGCAGCAGCTCGATGGTGCGGCTCAGTTCCCCCAGACTCACCCAGTGCAGGCGCTTCGCCACGCGCTCCAGGCCCGGCGAAGCTTCTTCCTTAATCGCGATCACCGCCATTTCGATGCCGCGGCTGCGCGCGCCTTCCAGCACCAGAAACGGGAAATCACCGTTCCCGGCGATCAGGCCCCAGTTCGCTGCAATCGCGGTCCTCGCATTGTTGTCGGTGGCTGGCAGGGTCATGCTATTTCGTCAGACCTCGGTCGGAGGAGGCCGACTCGATAAATTGCACTAAAGTTAAGACGTCCTGCGAGTCGGCCAGGGTTCCACGCATCTTTTCCAGCGCCTGCGAAGTATTCAACTTCGAGCGCAGCAGCAAGCGATACGCTTTTTCAATCGCCACAATGCGTTCCGACGAAAATCCCTGGCGTTCCAGACCCACGCGATTCACGCCAAAGCAACGCGTGCCGCGCGGCGCCACAATTTTCGAAAACGGCGGCACGTCCTGCGTGATTACCGTGTGCGCGGCAATGTAGGAATGCTTCCCGATGCGGCAAAACTGATGCACGGGGCAGAATGCGCCCACTTGCGCGTGATCTTCGATTGTCACGTGCCCGGCGAGCGTCGCGCCATTCACCAGAATATTGAAATCTCCGAGCTGGCTGTCATGCCCCACGTGCGCGTAGGACATGATTAGATTGTTGCTGCCCACACGCGTCACGCCGCCGCCCTTCACTGTGCCACGATTCACCGTGGAAAATTCGCGGAATTCGTTGTGGTCGCCCACTTCGATCGAGACGCGCTCGCCTTTGTAGGTGAGGTCCTGCGGATCGCCGCCGACGACGGCGAAGGAATAAACGTGATTCGCGCGGCCTAGTCGCGCAGGACCCCGCACGATGGCGTGGTCATCCAGAATGCAGCCGTCGCCTAATTCGACTGAGTCGCCGACTACGGCAAATGCGCCGATTCTTGCATCCTTGCCGATCTTAACGCTGGACGCAACCATCGCGCGGGAATCAATCTCACTCATCTACTTCTTCACCGGAGCGTGCGCGACGGAATTGGTGGACCGTTCGGGCGTGCCATCGGCTTTGACGTCCACCATCGCGCACATCAGCGTGGCCTCGACGGCAAGCTCACCATTCACGCGTGCCCATGCCGCGATTTTGCAGAACGGTCCTTTGAAGCTCAGGACGTTGGCTTCCACTCGCAGTTGATCGCCGGGTATCACCGGGCGGCGGAAACGCGCGTAATCAATTCCGGCCATGTAGAGCAGCTTGTTGTCGCGGTCTGCGATGTCCAGCAGCAGCAACAGCCCCCCGATTTGCGCCATGGACTCGATGATGAGCACGCCGGGCATCACCGGCTTGCCGGGAAAATGCCCCTGAAAGAAATATTCGTTGATGGTGACGTTCTTGATCCCCACAATCCGCTTCTTGGGTTCCATTTCTTCAATGGCGTCCACCAAAAGGAACGGGTAACGGTGCGGCAGGATCTTCTGGATCCCTATGCTATCGAGGAGCATCGTGTATTAGCCTCTGCCTGAAAGTTGATTGTGTAAAGATTGCGTATCGAACGCCGATTGATCGCCTATTCGTGGCCGATTGATAGAATGTCGAGCCGAGCCCGGCATTGCTGCGCCGGGCGGCCTTCAGCCGCACACGAATTTCGCGAGCGCACAATCGAACAATTCTATACGAAACGCAGGCAGGTGGGAATCGGCGATGGGCCATCCATTCGTCGGCTGGGCGTCTTCCGAGCAAGATGGGGACTTGTCTGCCGCGAGCATTTGCTTTCGCGTCGGAGCAGAGGCTTGGTGTGCTCGCTGCAGAGTTCTTCGTGATAGCGCTCGCATTTGACGGCCTATACGAGGCTCATCGCTCCTCACTTCAGGGCCCATCACGGAAGGCTCTGCAGAGAGATCGAAACGAGGTTGTGCACCCAGCGGGCGGGACGCTTGTCGTCGGAGACGATCAGCTGGAACGGGCCGGATTTCGCGAGCGGCTGGCCGTCGCGCCTGTCGGCCACCAGTACGTCGCCGCCGTGAAAACTGGGGTCGGCTTCTGCGATGGAGACCACCACGGAGTATCCATCCGACCCTGAAGCCACGATGTAGTTCGCCAGCGCCTTGCCGCGCAAATGCTCACCGAGCGGCGCATCCAGCTTCGCGAGCAGCACTGCGAGTGGCACGCCCGAGTAGGTCTCGTCGGCATTGGTGTGCGCGTTGTGCACGGTAATGCTCGCATGCGGCAGCGCGCGAAATTCCGCAGGCGAAAATACCACGGGAAGGTGGAGGCGATCGGCGGTGAGCACCAGCGAGTCCGCCGGATAGACGGGCGTGGGCGAGTTGACATCGCCAATACGCAGCACAACGGGGACGATTTGGGCCGTGCCGGCGCCACCGTCTGCCGCAGCGATTTCGATCTGCGGCGCGGCTGCTTTGAATCCTGGCGCGGAAACGAACACGGCGTAGGTCCCCGGCTTCAAGCTCAGCGACAGGTGGCCCTCGGCGTCGGTCTCCATCTTCGCCGGAGGTGGGGGGTCGGGAGCGGGCACCAAATTGATCTGCGCGTGCGCGATTGCAGCTCCCGTAGGATCGTGCACGGTGATCGTAACGGGGCGGCTCGTCGCCTGTTGCGCCAGAAGCGGCGAGTGAACCAGCGACGCGACTGCCAGCACGGCGATGTTGAAGATTTGCCACCGCATTGCCGAAGCATAACGCGAAAGAAGGCCAGTGTCAGCCTCACCGGGTGCCGCTTCGGGCCATCTCTCTGCTAGCATGGCGGCGGGTGAAACACGAATGGCTTCTGTGATGCATTCAGAAAGCAAACCGATGAAACGGCTCCTGCGCGAATTGCGCCGACGGCAAAGCGAGATGCTGCAGCTGCTAGGCGAATTCGTGCGCTGCGAATCGCCGAGCCACGTGAAGCGCGCGGTGGACGAGTGCGCGGCGATGGTGGCGCGGGAATGGCAGCGGCGCGGGGCGAAGGTGCGGATTTTGCGGCAGCGGGAGCGCGGCAATCATGTGCGCGCGGAAATTTGGGATGGCGCGGGGCGCGCGAGCGGACAAATCCTGGTGCTGGGGCACACGGACACGGTGTATCCGCTCGGCACCCTGGCGAAGATGCCGTTTCGTGTGGCGGCTGGGTGCGCCTGGGGGCCGGGCACATTCGACATGAAGGGCGGGCAGGTGCTGGCGCTTTTCGCAGTGGACGCTTTGCGCGCGCTGGGCATACAACCGAAGAAACGGTTTGTATTCCTGTGGACTTCCGACGAAGAAATCGGCAGCGAAAGCTCGCGGCGGGCGATCGAGCAGGAAGCGCGGCGCAGCGATGCGGTACTGGTGCTGGAGCCGGCATTCGGCCGCCAAGGGCGCCTGAAGACGCAGCGCAAAGGCGTGGGCGGCGCGGAAATACTTGTGACCGGCCGTTCGGCGCATGCGGGGATTGATCCGGAGAAGGGCGTGAACGCGGTGCACGAGCTGGCGCTGCAAATCGCGCGGCTGATGAAGATGAACGAGCCGCGCCGCGGGATCACCGTGCAGTCTACCGTGGTGAGCGGCGGCACGATCACCAACGTGGTCCCCGAACACGCCCGCGCCATGGTGGACATTCGCTACGCGCGCGCTGCAGATATCCCGCGCATTAATCGCCGCCTGCATGCGTTGCGCCCCATCTTGAAAGGCGCGCGCGTCGAAGTGCGCGGCGGAGCAGACCGTCCACCGCTTGAGCGCACCGCGGCAGTGCGCAAATTATTCGGCGTGGCGCAATCACTGGTACAGGAGATGGGATTGCCGCTCGGCGAAGCGTCGACAGGCGGAGGATCGGATGGAAGTTTTACCGCTGCGCTGGGCGTGCCGACTCTGGACGGCCTGGGCGCGGTAGGCGATGGAGCGCACAGTCCGCGCGAGCACGTGGTGATAAGGAAGTTGCCGGAACGCGCGGCTTTAATTGGGGGGTTGCTGGCGACATTGTAACCTGGCACAAAGCGACGAGAGACCCTTGGCCGCGCTTAGAGGGTGTGACTCAATTGGCAAAAGGCGATTTCTTCGTGTCTAAATTCATTGTTTTCAGCATAGCTTTTTGCGAAAAAACAAAAAAAGTCACAGCCTCTCAGAATGACGAACGAAAGAAAGTGCGCGGGCAAGATTGCCAATGCTAGGAAAATCGGGCCGGCGCCCGATCGGGGCTACCGCACATCCTGCTGGTGCAAATATGTCAGCGCCTGCTGCTGCAAATCGGCGTAATCGTCGTGCAAAGTAGCACGCAGCGCCGATTCCGTATCCGGGGCGCTGGCGATGTTGTCGAGGAGCCGCGTGATGTCGCCCATGCCGCTGGTCTGGATGATGGACTCGACGACAGCGAGCGACCAGGCGTAAGCGAACGAAGCGTCGCCGCCGCCCAACCCCATCCACGATCCTTCCAGGCTTGCGAGCGCTGGAAGTTCTCCCTGCGCGGAAGCATTCAGCAGCGCGCTCGCTGTGCCGGTGCTGCGCCTGCCTTCCATATATTGCGCCACACCCTCCTGCAACCAAGTAGGCGCGCGATTGTGGGTTTTCTGCCCGATGAAGCTGTGCGTCAGTTCGTGCTTCAGCACGCGCGCCAATTCCGGCGTGACAGCCGTAAGCCCCTGCACCGGAATGCGCATACGCCCGTCGTTCAAAGCGCCCACCCAACTCGGCGCGCGCGTGATGTCCGCGAAAGATTGTCCGGTATAAAGAATCACGCCGATGGAATCGGGCGGCGTGAAATCCAGCTGCGATTCCAGATCGCGAAAATCGTCTTCCAGGACGCGCATGATTCCGCGCGCCAGGTCCGGCGTCGCGCCGCCGTTATATTTCAGATTGAAATGCGCGGTCTCGCCTTCGCGGTAGCTTTCTTCCTCGGCCTTATCGCGCTCGGCCTTTTCCAGGGCGCGCTCCACGTCCGCATCCGGACGCAATTTTTCGGCGCGATGCCATTCCGCCACCGCCAAATCCATTTTGTTGGCGCCGTAGTAGGCCCACCCGGTGAGCTTTGCGACGTCCGGCGAATCCGGCGCGATCCGCCGCGCGCGTTCCAGCGGCTCCAGCGCCGCAGTGAACTGGCTCTGGTGCAGATAAAGCACTGCCAGATTCAGCAGCAGCGCTAGGTTATCAGGCGCGAAACTCAGCGCCTCGCGGTAATGGTCAATCGCGCTGGCAGTGTCGCCGTTGCTCTCCAGAAATTGCGCGGCGGCGTAATGCCCGGCGGCGACTTTTTCAATCGCCAGCGGCGTATGCGAACGCGCGTCGGTTTCCAGCTGCGAGATGAAGGCGAAGTCAATCGCGTTGTCATGGATCACCAGCCGCGCGATGTCGTCGTACCCGCGCACCGGATCCACGTGGGGCGCGGAAACAGGAGGTTCGCTTGCGGCCCCAGAACCCGAAGCGTAACCAAACCCATCGCGATCAATGCGCGCGACGATCGATTTCGGGATGGACATCGTGCCGGCAGGAGTTTCGTAGCGGACGTGGTCGCCATCTTCGGTGACGCTTGAAGCGACAATCCGCCGGCCGTTCTTGAGCACAATGGTATCGGCGGCCGCCGAAGACACGACCAGCAAGAGAAGAGATGCAATGGGCGCTACGCGACGCACAGTAAATTTTACCAAGCTGGCCGGACGCGACGGGCGCGCACCTTCCCGGCTGATGCCCTAAGTAATACAGCCTGTACCGTGGAACAGGTGACGCGGCCTGGCACACGGCAATTGGGGCTGGCGTGCGTCAAACATTGCACACACAGTGCACAAAGCCCAAAATAACGGAAAACAGCGGGATAACCCGGCTTATACTCGCAGCAATCATAGTTGCAGAGTGAATTACGTGCGCAGGTCCATGCGAGTCTCCCTGGTCGTTCTGCTGCTGCTCGGCGCTGATTCTATCGGCATCACACACCGCGCTCATGCAGCGCAAAATGCCGCGCCACAAGCCGCTTCCACCGAGCAGGCCATCGCGACCCCAGCGATTCCCACCGACCCGCGCGCTCTTTACGAAGCTCTTAACGCGCTGCGGCCCGACGGCGCGCGCGTCTACAGCTTGAAAGACCTGACATTCCGCCGCGACGTAGTGAGTTTCACGTTCACCGAAGGCAAGCTAGCGTTTCTGGAGCCTCTCGGCGGACGCGTCACCGGGGCCTTTTTTTCCGGCCGCGGCCATGTGATCGCCACGCCGCACGAACGCGGCGAGCGCCGTTCTCTGGCGCATTTCATCGGCGTGCCCATTCTGGATCAATCGTTTTCAGAGGCGTATATCCGTTTCACTGACGACACCGCCGCAGAGCTGCAGCGCCAACTTGCGGCAGACGGCGTGGAGCCCGCGAGCGATGCGAATTTCATCGCGCACTGGACCCCGCTGGCGGCAGGACTGGCGCCCACGCATTCGCTGCGCACCATGGTGGATTGGCTGGCCGCCGAACCGATTCCATATTTTTACATTTTGCTGCAAACCGATACCTCGGGAGCAGTAGAAGTCTCGGTGGATAATCGCCGCGAAGAGCAAGTGACGATCGGGCAGCCGCGCTTCACCGATGGCGTCCGTTCCTACGATGTGTGGGCTTCCTTCCGCACGGAAAATTCTCCGGCCACGCACGCGGAAATGTTCCTGCCGCTGGATTATCGCGTGGACTCAGCGATCGCCGAGGATCTGTCGTTGCAAGGCAAAACCACGCTGCACCTGCGCGCGGTGGGGTCCGGTGAACGGGTAGTTCCGGTGGAGCTCTCACGCCACCTGACGGTGGACGAAATTCAGGGCGACGACGGGCGACCTCTGCCCTATTTTCAAAATGAAGAACTCAGCCGCCGCGACGCCGCCCGCCGCGGCAACGATTACATTCTGGTGCTGCTGCCCGCGGGAAAACCGGCTGGCGCGGATTTTCATTTGCAGGTCGCCTATCACGGCAGCGTGATTACCGATGCGGGCAACGGCGCCTATTTCGTCGGCGAGCGCGGCGCCTGGTACGCCCACATCGGCGGCGAGCACTTCACGCCGTACGACCTCATTTTTCGCTGGCCGAAGCGCCTGATGCTGGTTGCGACCGGCACGGAATCTGAAACGCGCGACAACGGCGAAACAAAATCCGGCCGCTGGCGCTCGGAAAAGCCTTTTCCCACCGCGGGCTTTAATCTGAGCCAATACCAGATGGCCAGCACCGCCGGTCCACCGAAAATTCAGGTTTACGCAAATAAACAACTGGAAGAAGCGATCATGTCCCGCCTGCAACCCGGCGGTCCCAACTCCCTGCCGCCGCCTTCGATGCTCGATCATTTTAAGGATACCGACCACTTATCCGGAGCCGCGGACGGGTCTCCGGCGCCCAGCCCCACGCTGGCGCTAAGACAACTGGGAGCGAGCGTGCAGGACTCCATCCATTTTTTCGAAAACGTGAATGGCGCGTTTCCCTTCGACCATCTGAGCGTGGCGCAGATTCCCGGTTCCTTCGGACAAGGCTGGCCGGGCCTGGTGTATCTGTCGACGCTGGCGTTTCTGCCGCCGGAAACGCAGGAACGCGCGGGCCTGAACGAATGGGCGCAAAGCGAAGCGCGCGACCTGATGCCCTATCACGAGGTGGCGCACCAGTGGTGGGGTAACGTCACCGGCGCGGCCAGCTATCGCGATGTGTGGATTGAAGAAGCGATGGCGAATTATCTGGCGCTTTGGTATGCGGACAGCAAGAAAGCCGGCCAGCGCCGGCTGACGGATTGGCTGGAACGCTATCGCGCGGAGCTGACCGAGAAAATTCCCGGCAGCGAGCATTCCATCGAAGATGTGGGCCCGCTGGTATTGGGTCCGCGCCTCGGTTCGCTGAAAGTTCCGGGCGCTTACAACACGCTGATCTACGGCAAAGGCACGTGGGTGATGCATATGCTGCGTGAAATGCTGCGCGACCCGAACGCGAAAGATCCCGACGCGCGCTTCCGCGAATTGCTGCGCGCGATTCTTGCCGAGCACCAGTTTCGACCGCTCTCCACGGCCGAATTCCAGCACGCGGTCGAGCAGCACATGACTGCAGCGATGGATCTGGAAGGCACGCATCGCATGGATTGGTTTTTCGACCAGTGGGTGCGCGGCACGGATTTGCCGCGCTACACGGTGAAATTCGAGGTGAAGCCGCACGGCAACGAATTCACCGTGTCTGGCAAGCTCGAGCAAGCAGGAACCGAAGAAGCATTCACCTCCGCCGTGCCGCTGTACGCGCTGCGCATCGGCGGAAAACCCGAACGCCTGGGCGTAGTGGTGACCACCGGTGCGGAAACGCGCTTTCATTTTGAATCGCGCATTCGCCCCACGCGCATTGTGATTGACCCCAATCTCACTTTGCTGTGCAACAAGGGATAAATTCGACGGCACGACAGTCCTGCGCACGCGACAAATAAAACTGCGCTGAAAAAAATTTTCTTTCAACTTGCGTCAACGCGTCTCCGGTTTTATCCTATCGGGTCTTAAGCGTGTTCCGGGGCGAACGTGCTTTCTTATCGCTCTGCGTCTGTCCCGACTTTTTTGCAACTCATAGCAGCCGTCAACCGTAAGTCGCTGGCGTTCTGGGGTCGAGCAACCGGCGATTTCGTAATTCTTATGCCCCTTCTTTAAGCTCGCGAGCATCTATAACTGTGTTCTGAGGCGACCGCGTGGACCCGGAAGGCTCTCAAAGTCCCATCGAATCGACGTCGGCTCATCCGATTATTGAGCCGGGATATACGCTGGGCACTGTCACCGACAAGATCAGTTCGATCGTGCTCGGACGCGGCACGTCCAAGGGCTGGATTTTCGGTTTTGCGATTGCCTTCTCGTTGTTGATGCTGCTGAATTTCACCGTTGGCTATTTGCTCGTCAAAGGTGTGGGCATCTGGGGCATTAATATCCCCATCGGCTGGGGCTTCGCCATTGTCAATTTTGTGTGGTGGATCGGCATCGGCCACGCCGGCACGCTGATCTCGGCGATTTTGCTGCTGTTGCGGCAGCAGTGGCGCACTTCGATCAACCGTTTCGCCGAAGCCATGACGCTCTTCGCGGTAGCTTGCGCCGGAATGTTCCCGCTGCTGCACATGGGCCGCCCGTGGCTTTTCTATTGGCTCACGCCGTATCCCAATCCGATGTGGCTGTGGCCGCAGTTCCGCAGCCCGCTGGTGTGGGACGTCTTCGCGGTTTCCACCTACGCCACCGTATCGCTGCTCTTCTGGTTCGTGGGATTGGTTCCGGACCTGGCCACGCTGCGCGACCGCGCCAGAAACCGCCCCGCGAAAATTATCTACGGCATGCTGGCGATGGGTTGGCGCGGCTCCGCCGTGCACTGGTCCCGCTACGAGACTGCATCCATCCTGCTGGCGGGACTCGCAACACCCCTGGTGGTTTCCGTGCACACGGTAGTGAGCTTCGATTTCTCCGTGGCGCAAGTAGCCGGCTGGCACACCACGATTTTCCCGCCTTATTTCGTCGCGGGCGCGATTTATTCCGGCTTCGCGATGGTGATGACTCTGGCGATTCCCATCCGCAAGTTTTACAACCTGGAAGATTTCATCACCATGCGCCACCTGGGCAATATGGCTAAGGTAATGCTCGCCACCGGGTTGATCGTCGCCTACGGCTACATGATGGAAACTTTCATGGCGTTCTATAGCGGCAATCCCTTCGACCGTTTCCTGATCATCAACCGCATGACCGGGCCGTATGCGTTTTTCTACTGGATGCTGATCGCCTGCAACATCCTGATCCCGCAAATCATGTGGCTGCGCAGCGTGCGCAACAACGTGGCGATTCTGTTCGTGATTTCGCTGATCGTAAACGTCGGCATGTGGCTGGAGCGCTTCGTCATCGTGGTCATCAGCCTGCACCGCGACTTTCTGCCCTCTTCCTGGGGCATGTACTATCCGACCCGATGGGATTGGGCCACCTACGTCGGCACCATCGGACTATTTTTGACGTTGCTGTTCCTGTTCATTCGTTTCCTGCCCGTGATTTCGATTTACGAAATGCGCTCGCTGGTAGAAGAAACGGACGAGGAGAATCCCAAGAAATAAACGCGGTTTCGGGAACCGATGCAAATTTTTCATCACAGCACGAACACCATCTCTCGGGTGAGCATCTATGGCGCCGTCTTCATACTGGCGTTGCTGGGTGGCGTGCTCTATGCGATCGAGCTTTCGCCCATCTACACGCGCGTGAACGAAGCCCGGGAGCAACCTGTCCCCTTCAGCCACAAGCACCATGCCGGTGAGCTGGGCATTGATTGCCGCTATTGCCACACGTCGGTCGAAAAATCCTCGTTCGCCGGCCTGCCGCCCACCCAAACCTGCATGACCTGCCATTCGCAGATCTGGACGAACGCGCCGATGCTCGAGCCGGTCCGAGCCAGCTATCGCGACGACAAATCCATCGCTTGGACGCGCGTGAATGCGCTGCCCGATTTCGTCTATTTCGATCACAGCATCCACGTCAGCAAAGGAATTGGCTGCACTACGTGCCACGGACAGGTGGCCGAGATGCCGCTCACGTGGAAGGCCAACACGCTATACATGGAGTGGTGCCTGGATTGCCATCGCGCACCGGAAAAATATGTGCGCGAAAAATCCAAAGTGTTCGATCCGGGCTACGTGACGCCGTCGAATCAGCTGGAACTCGGCGCAAAGCTGGTGAAAGAGTACAAAATTCATAGTCTGACAAACTGTTCGACGTGTCACCGCTGAAGGCGAATAAAGAAAACGATGAGCTCCGACCTCAATCCGAAAGTCCCGCAGGCGATGGACCTGGCAGCGCTGCGCGCGAAGCTGGCGCAGGAAAATGGCAAACGCTTCTGGCAGAGCCTGGAAGAATTGTCAGAAACGAAAGAGTACCGCGAATTCCTGGAGAATGAATTTCCGCACGATCCTGCAAAAGATGAGCCGGGCATGAACCGGCGCGACGTGCTGAAGCTTGCCGCCGCCTCCGCCGCCCTCGCCGGGCTGAGCGCCTGCACCAAACTGCCCACGCAGCGAATTGTGCCGTACGTGAAGGCGCCCGAGGAAATTGTGGCGGGCAAGCCGCTCTTTTACGCCACGTCCATGCCGCTCGCGGGCGTTGCAGCCGGACTGCTGGTGGAAAGCCACATGGGGCGGCCGACCAAAATCGAAGGCAATCCCGAACATCCCGGCAGCCTGGGCGGCACGGACGTGTTCGCGCAAGCCGCGACGCTGGGGATGTACGATCCCGACCGCTCGCAAACCGTTGTGCTTGAAGGACGCATCAGCAGCTGGGCCGCATTCCTGACGGCGATGGGCAATGAGAAAGCTGCCATGTCCGCCGATGGCAGCGGCCTGCGGATTTTGACGGACACGGTGACGTCGCCAACTTTGGCGGCGCAGACCAGCGCAATCCTGAAAAATTTGCCGGCGGCGAAATGGCATCAATACGAACCCTGCGGCCGCGACAATTCGCGCGAGGGCGCGCGCCTGGCGTTCGGTAAGCCCGTGAACACCGTGTATCGCATGGACCAGGCCGACGTGATCGTCTCGCTCGATGCCGATTTCGTTTCCTGCGGGCCCGGCCACGTGCGCTACGCCCGCGAATTTGCTTCGCGGCGCGTAATCGAAGGCAAGAACGCGAATCTGAACCGCCTCTACGTGATCGAGAGCATGCCGAGCAGCACCGGAGCAGTGGCCGACCATCGCAAACCGCTGCGCGCTGGCGATATCGAAGCGTTCACGCGCGAACTGGCAGCTGCGGCGGGCGTAGCCGGCGCAAACAGCGCGGCGGCCAGCAGCAAGGTTCCCAGCGAATGGACACGCGCCGTAGCGAAGGATTTGGCGGCCCATCGCGGCGCATCGCTGGTTATCGCCGGCGAGGAACAGCCACCCGCCGTGCACGCGCTCGCGCACGCTATGAACGCCGCGCTCGGTAATGTCGGCAAGACCGTTTACTACACCGATCCGCTTGAAGCGAATCCGGTGAACGAAATGGAATCACTGCGCGAGCTGGTGACGGACATCAACGCCGGAAAGGTGGACCTGCTCTTCATGCTCGGCGGCAATAACCCGGTGTACGACGCCCCCGTGGATTTCGATTTCGGTCCCGCGCTGCTGAAAGTTAAAACGCGTGTGCATTCCGGTTTGTATTACGACGAAACCGCGGAGCTGTGCCACTGGCACGTCCCCGCCGCGCATTTCCTGGAATCATGGGGCGATTCGCGCGCCTTCGACGGCACCGTCGGCGTGATTCAGCCGCTCATCCAGCCGCTCTACGATGGTCACACCGCCCATGAAGTCGTAGGAGTCCTCGCCGGAGACGCGGGAAAATCCGGCCACGACATCGTGCAGGATTATTGGAAAAGCGTGCGCCCGGAAAGAGACAAAGCCTTCGCAGCATTCTGGGAACGCTCGCTGCACGACGGCGTGATGGCCGGAACCGCGCTGCCCGCAATTTCCGTGGCGCTGCGCGGAGACATCGCCCAGCAAGTGCAAAACACTCCCGGCGAACAATTGCAAATCGCCTTCCGCCCCGATCCCACGATTTTCGACGGCCGCTTCGCCAACAACGGTTGGCTGCAGGAGTTGCCCAAGCCGAACACGAAATTAACCTGGGACAACGCCGCGATGCTCAGTCCCGCCACCGCGCAACACCTGGGTTTCGTAGACGGCGATTACGTGAAGCTGCAGCTCGCTGGACACGAAACGAAAGCAGGCGTGGTTATCGTTCCGGGCCACGCGGACAACGGCGTCACTCTGCACCTTGGCTACGGACGCCGCCGCGCCGGCAGCGTCGGCACCGGGCCCGGCTTCAACGCCAATTTCATCCGCACTTCCAACGCGCCATCGATCGCCACCGGATTGAAAATCGAAAAGACCGGCGACAGATATTATTTCGCGGTCACGCAGCACCAGTACGTGATCGATCAGGACGGCCATCAAGTCGAAAAAGAAGGCGTCGAAGCCGCGCGCCGCGACCTGATCCGCATCGCCACGCTCGAAGAATTCCAGAAAGACCCGAATTTCGCGAAAGACCAGCGCGAAGAATCCAGCAAAGGCCTCACGCTCTATCCCGGATTCAAATCCGAAGGCTACGCCTGGGGCCTCGCCGTTGACCTGAACAAGTGCGTCGGCTGCAACGCGTGCGTCGTAGCCTGCCAGGCCGAAAATAATATTCCGGTTGTCGGCAAGGAACAGGTGATGAAGGGCCGCGCGATGCACTGGATCCGCGTGGACACTTACTTCCGCGGCGGTATCGACAATCCCGAGACGTATTACGAGCCGGTGCTCTGTATGCACTGCGAAAACGCGCCCTGCGAAGTCGTCTGCCCCGTTGGCGCTACCGTGCACAGCCCCGAAGGCCTGAACGAAATGGTTTACAACCGCTGCGTCGGGACGCGCTACTGCTCGAACAACTGCCCCTACAAAGTGCGGCGTTTCAATTTCCTGCTCTATTCGGATTACACCACGCCCAGCTTGTATGGCGTGCGCAACCCGAACGTGACTGTGCGCAGCCGAGGCGTGATGGAAAAATGCACGTACTGCGTGCAGCGCATCAATGCCGCGAAAATCACCTCCGAAGTGGAGAATCGCGAGGTGCGCGACGGCGAAATCGTCACCGCCTGCCAGGGCGCGTGCCCCGCCGAGGCGATCCTCTTCGGCAATATCAACGACCCGAACAGCCGCGTCGCAAAATGGAAAGCGCAATCGCGCAATTACCATTTGCTGGATGATTTGAATACGCGCCCGCGCACCACGTATCTGGCGCGGGTGCTGAACCCCAATCCGGAGATTCAGGGATAGCTTTATGAAGCGCAAACCACTTTACGGATTGCTGGCAGAGTTCGAGACGCCCGAAGAACTGCTGCAAGCCGCGCAGCGCACGCACGACGCCGGCTACAAAAAAATTGACGCGTTCTCGCCGCTGCCGATCGAAGGCCTGGCCGAAGCTGTCGGTTTTCAGGGCACGATTCTGCCGGTGATTGTCTTCATCGGCGGTTTGCTGGGCGGGCTCACCGGCTTTTTCATGCAGTATTACGCGAATGTGATCAGCTATCCGCTCAATGTCGGCGGCAAGCCTTACAACAGCTGGCCCTCGTTCATTCCGATTACGTTTGAGCTGACGGTGCTGGGTGCCGCTCTTTGCGCGGTCTTCGGGATGCTGGCGATGAACGGGCTGCCCACGCCATACCATCCGGTTTTCAACGTCGCGCGATTCGCGCTGGCCTCGAATGACCGCTTTTTCCTGGTGGTGAAAGTGCGCGACAAGAGTTTCGAGCTGTCGAAAACGAAAAAATTCCTGGAAGGGCTGAACCCGCACGGAGTCTTTGAAATTGAGGTCTAATTTTCAATCCGGAATAGCGAGCCGAACGACAACGCGCACGACACGCCTCGCGCCAGTGCTCGGCCTCGCCGCTTTCGCGCTGCTATTCGCAGGCTGCCGCATGGATATGCACCAGCAGCCCAAGTACTTGCCCTACGAGCCCACCACTTTCTTCGATGACGGCCGCAGCGAGCGTCCCGTCGTCCCCGGCACCGTAGCGCGCGGGCATCTGCACTTGGACGAATTGCTCTACACCGGGAAAGAAAATGGAGTGCTCGCGAACAAGTTTCCCTTCCCCATCACGCGCGAAGACCTGGAACGCGGCCGCCAGCGTTACAACATCTATTGCACGCCCTGCCACGATTACACGGGCAGTGGCCGGGGTGTCGTGGTGCTGCGCGGATTTCCGCCGCCGCCTTCGTTTCACATTGACCGCCTGCGCCAGTCGCCCGCCGGATATTTCTTCGACGTGATGACCAGCGGCAACGGTTCCATGTACAGCTACGCTTCGCGCATCGAGCCGGAAGATCGCTGGCGCATCGCCGCGTACATTCGCGTGCTGCAACGCAGCGAAAATGCCACCGAGCAAGACGTGCCGCCAGCGCAGCGCACGCAATTGAATCAGCAGAATTCGGGGCAACCGCAATGAGCTTCAGCAGCCAAATCTTGCACGCTTACCTGCTCGCTTACGTTTACTGGCTGATGATTCCCCTCGGCTGCATGGCGATTTTGATGATGCATCACCTCACCGGCGGCTGGTGGGGCTACCCGATCCGCCGTTTGCTCGAAGCCGGCACGCGCACGTTCGGCGTGATGGCGCTGCTATTTATCCCGATTTTGCTGGGCATGAAGCATATTTATCCCTGGGTGAATCCGCCGCAAGAAATGCTCAGCGATGCGAATTATCATTTCAAGCTGGCATACTTGAGCACGAATTTTTTCATCATGCGCGTCATCATTTATTTCGCGATTTTAATGGGCTTGGCTCATTTCCTGAACAAATGGTCGCGCGAGCAGGACCAGACCGGCGACCCGCGCCTCGCAAAATATCTGGAGGGCATCAGCGGCCCCGGGCTGATCCTGTGGGGCATGGCCGTATCGTTTGCGATGATTGATTGGGTGATGTCGCTCGAGCCGGCATGGTTCTCGACGATCTACGGAATGATTTTCATGATCGTCGCAGCGCTCACCGCGATGTCCTTCGTGATTTTCGTCCTGCGCCGCCTCACCGACGACGAGCGCGGCCGGGAGGTCCGCGAAAAGGTAACGCCCGGCCAATTGAACGACCTCGGCAACCTGATGCTCGCCTTCACCATGCTTTGGGCATACCTTTCGTTCTCGCAGTTCCTGATCATCTGGGCGGGAAACATCAAAGACGAAATCCCCTGGTACATGACGCGCGCCTTCGGCGGCTGGGGAAAACTCGCGGTCGTCCTGATCGTGCTGCATTTCGCCCTGCCTTTTCTGCTGCTGCTGCAACGCAACGTGAAGCGCCGCGTGCATCGTCTTTCCGCCGTGGCCGCCATGATGATCGTCCTCAGCATGGTCGACGTGTACTGGCTGATGGTGCCGGCCTACGAAAAAGACGGCCCGCAGATGGGCGCGCTGGTCTGGGACATTTTCTGGCTCGTCGTAATCGGCTTCATCTGGATCGCCGGCTATTTCTGGCAGCTCGGAAAAATGCCGCTGCTGCCGCAGCACGACCCGCGATTCGAAGGAGAGCTCCAGCATGAACATGGAGACTAAACACGGGCCGGGTCAGCCTGCTCCGGGCGGCGCGAAGGAAGGGTACGAGCACAGCGATGCCGAACCGCGCAGCCTGCTGCACTGGGGCGCGTGGCTGATCGCCGTCCTGGTGGTGGTGTTTTTCTCGATGGCGTGGCTGTTCGGCTTCTACGGCAAGGTGCAAAGCCTCGGCAAACCCGCGTCACCGTTTGAGAATGCGCGCGTGCTGCCGCCTGCGCCGCGCCTGCAAGTAGAACCGCGCGCCGAGTTGCACGCTTATTGCGAGCAGCAGGACAAACTGCTGAATACGTACGGCTGGGCGGACGAGCACAATGGCGTGGTGCGTATCCCCGTGGATCGCGCCATGGACTTGACGCTGCAGCAGGGCTTGCCGTCGCGCGCTGCCGCAGATATTCCCGCGGGCGTCAGCAACCCGCCGCGCTTTACTTCGGATATTTCGCAGCAGGACCAGACGGGCCCGTGCGGCTTCGTGCTGGAACGCGATAAAGACCTGGAAATGAGCCAAGAGGTGAGGCACTAGAGTGGTTGCGTGCGGTAAATTCGGCTTGCGTCACGCGTTGCTGGCATCGCTTGCAGCGGCGGCAGCAGTTCTGTCGCTTCCGCCCAGCGCCGCCGCGCAATTGGCGTCAGACCCGATGCAGAGTGCGGGCGTGCGCCCGGAACTGTTGAAACAAGTCAGCATCGATCAAAAACTGAACCAATCGATCCCGCTGAACTTGACGTTCCGTGACGAGAACGGAGCACCAGTCCAGCTGGCGCAATTTTTCGGGAAGAAGCCTGTCGTTCTCACTTTGGTCTATTACAACTGCCCGAACCTCTGCACACAGGTGCTGAACGGCGTCGAATCCGGCCTGAAAGAATTGCCCATGGACATCGGCAAGCAATTTGACGTCGTGACCGTCAGCATTGACCCGACCGAATCGCACGTCCTGGCCAAGGTAAAACAGGAAATGTACGTCGGCATGTACGGCCGCCCCGGCGCGGCGCTTGGCTGGCATTTCCTCACCGGTGATGAGCTGCAAATCAAGCAACTGGCAGACGCGGTGGGTTTTCATTACGCCTACGATCCCGATACCAAGCAGTTCGCGCACTACAGCGCCATCATGCTGCTTACGCCCGAAGGAAAAATTTCGCGCTACTTCTATGGCATTCAGTACCCTTCGCGCGATTTACGGCTGGGACTTGTGGAAGCGTCGGAAGGAAAAATCGGGACGCCTGCGGATCAGATCCTGCTCTTCTGCTATCACTACGATCCCGCCACGGGAAAATATGGCCTGCTGATTTCGCACGTGATTCAGATTGGCGGAGCGTTGACCGTGTTGATTCTAGGCGTTGCGATATTGATTCTGTTCCGCGGCGAGCATTACGCGCTGCCGCAAAGGAAAATTTAAGGCAGCAGGCGGGCGCCCGACGGGCATTCATTCGTCGGCCACACGCTTAGCGAAGCAGCAGAGGTTCACTGAGAAACTGATGATCACGGGTCTGATGCAAACGGTCTTCAACGATAGGGCCGCGGCAATCGCCGCAGTCGCGATTCCGATCCATCCCACCTCCGCGTCCTCCATCGCGGATAGCGTGGATCATCTCTACTATTTCTTGACGGCCATCACCCTGTTCTTCACCTTCGCCATCTTCACTACCATTTTCTTCTTCATGGTGAAATTCCGCCGCCGCTCGCCCGATGAACGCCCTGCGGACACCAAAACGCATCTGGCGCTCGAACTTAGCTGGACCATCATCCCCACCCTGATCACCGTGGTGATTTTCGTGTGGGCTTCCAGCCTCTATTTCGAAAATTCGCGTCCGCCCGAGGCCGCCACTGAAATTTTCGTCGTCGGAAAACAATGGATGTGGCACATCCAGCATCCCGAAGGCGTCCGCGAAATCAACGAATTGCACGTCCCGGTAAACGCGCCGATCAAGATCACCATGACCTCCGACGACGTGATCCACGATTTCTACATTCCCGCGTTCCGCGTGAAGAAGGACGCCGTTCCCGGCCGCTACACCTCGCTCTGGTTCCAGGCTACCAAAATCGGTACCTACCATATTTTCTGCGCGCAATATTGCGGCGCAGACCACGCCGAAATGATCGGCTGGGTCTACGTAATGTCTCCCAGCGACTACGCCGCGTGGCTTTCCGGCGGCGCACGCAACGAATCCATGGCGCAGACCGGCGAGCGCCTCTTCACCCAACTCGGCTGCGTCACTTGCCACGTGGCGGACAATACCGGCCGCGGGCCTTCCCTGGTCGGCCTCTACGGCCACCAGGAAAAACTGCGCAATGGCGACTCGAAACTCGTAGATGAAACTCTGATTCGCCAAGCGATCGTAAATCCCAATTCCATCATCCTGCCCAATTTTCCGCCGATCATGCCCTCCTTCCAGGGCCAGATCAACGAGGAGCAGGTGCTGCAACTGATCGCCTATGTGAAGTCGCTCGGAGCGGAAGAAAGGAAGACGAACGGGAAATGAGCACTACAGTCATTCCAGAAATGCCCGGGCAAGAGATTCCGGCCGAATCGCGCGTCAATTATTTGAACGCGAGCTACGGCGTGAAATCCTGGCTGCTCACCACAGACCACAAACGCATCGCGCTCCTGTATCTAGGCTCGATTACGCTGATGTTCTTCGTGGGCGGCTTTTTTGCCGTGCTCATGCGCCTGCACCTGATCGAACCGCAGGGCGCGCTGGTGGCGCCGGAGACTTACAACAAGCTGTTCACCATGCACGGCGTGATCATGGTTTTCTTCTTTCTGGTACCTTCGATTCCCGCGACCCTTGGAAATTTCCTGGTGCCCATGATGATCGGCGCGCGCGATCTGGCATTCCCGCGCCTGAATCTTCTGAGCTGGTACATCTACATCATCGGTGCGGCCTTCACGCTGTATGCAGTAATTTCCGGCGGCGTGGATACCGGCTGGACGTTCTATACGCCCTACAGCAGTACGTTTTCGCACACCAGCGTGATCCCCACGGCGCTCGGCGTATTCATCACCGGCTTTTCCTCGATTCTCACCGGCCTGAATTTCGTCGTAACCATTCACAAAATGCGCGCGCCCGGCCTCACCTGGTTCCGTCTGCCCCTTTTCATCTGGGCGATGTACGCCACCAGCATTATTTTCATCCTCGGCACGCCCGTAATCGCCATCACCATTTTCCTGCTGGGCCTCGAACGCCTGCTGCACATCGGCATCTTCGATCCAGCCATCGGCGGCGATCCCATCTTGTTCCAGCACATGTTCTGGTTCTATTCGCATCCCGCCGTGTACATCATGATTCTGCCGGGCATGGGGGTGATGAGCGAGCTGATCACCTGCTTCTCGCGCAAACGCGTTTTCGGCTATACCTTCGTGGCATTTTCCAGCCTGGCGATCGCGATCATCAGCTTCCTCGTGTGGGGCCACCACATGTTCGTCACCGGCCAATCCATTTACGCCGGCCTGATTTTCTCAGTGCTGAGCTTCCTAGTCGCGATTCCTTCTGCGGTGAAAGTTTTCAACTGGACCGCCACGCTGTATAAAGGTTCGATTTCCTACGACGCGCCGATGCTCTACGCCCTCGGCTTCATCGGCCTGTTCACGATGGGCGGCCTTACTGGATTGTTCCTGGCGTCGCTTGCGACAGACGTGCACTTGAACGGCACCTATTTCATCGTCGCGCATTTTCACTACATTATGGTGGGCGGCGCGGTAATGGCCTACCTCGGCGGCATCCATTTCTGGTGGCCGAAAATTACCGGACGCATGTATCCGGACGGCTGGGCGCGTTTTGCCGCGCTGATCATTTTCGTGGGATTCAATCTGACGTTCTTTCCACAGTTCGTGCTGGGCTACCTCGGCATGCCGCGTCGCTACGCCGTCTATCCCACCGAATTCCAGGTGCTTAACGTTATGTCTTCCGCCGGCGCCTCGATCCTGGGCATCGGCTACCTGATCCCGCTGATTTACTTGCTCTGGTCCATTCGCTACGGGCCGATCGCTGGACCAAATCCCTGGGGCGCGAAGGGTCTGGAGTGGGAAACGCCCTCGCCGCCGCCCACGGAAAATTTCGAGCAGATTCCCGTCGTGACCGAAGACGCTTACGACTACGCGAATGTGGGAGGCTCCCGTGGCTGACAGCGCCGTGCACGCCCCGCATCCGCCGGGGTTCAAACATCAATTCGAGGATATGGACCAGCAGCGCGAAGCCGACAGCCTTGGCATGTGGGTTTTCCTGGTCACAGAAATCATGTTCTTCGGCGGCCTTTTCGCCACTTACATTATTTATCGCGCGCTGTATTTGCCCGCATTCGAAACCGGCAGCCGCCTGCTCAACGTGAAATTCGGCGCCGTCAATACCGCGGTGCTAATCGGCAGCAGCTTGACCATGGCTCTGGCTATCCACGCCGCGCAAGCCGGCAAGAAAAAATCCGAACAGGTGATGTATCTGGTTCTCACCATGATCCTGGGCGCGATTTTCCTGTTCTTAAAATTTGCCTTCGAATGGCGCGCGGATTACCACGAACATCTGGTCCCCGGATTCCACTTCATCATCCGGCAGGATTGGGGCGCGGCAGGCCCGCATGTGCCAATGTTCTTCTGCTTTTATTTTTTCATGACCGGCTTGCACGCGCTGCACATGATTATTGGCTTCGGCATTCTCACCACGCTCACCGTGATGGCGCACCGCGGCCGTTTCAATTCCGAATACTACGCGCCGCTGGAAGTCAGCGGCCTGTACTGGCACTTCGTGGATATCGTCTGGATCTTCCTGTTTCCGCTGCTGTATCTGATCGGCGGGCGATTCGCGATGCCGGGGGTGCACTAATGTCCGCGCACGTGGTACCGGTGAAAACTTATCTCGGAATATTTGTCGCGCTGCTGGTTCTGACCGCGCTCACCACGGGGGCTGCCTTCATCGACTTCGGCGATGTGCACACCGGAATCCGCTTGGTGGATGTGATTCCACTGAATACCGTGGTGGCTCTGGCTATCGCTGTGGTTAAAATGCTGCTGGTGATTTTGTTTTTTATGCACGTGAAGTACAGCAGCGGCCTAACCAAAGTTGTAGTGACGGCAGGATTTCTCTTCCTGGCAATCCTGGTGTCCTTCACTCTAGCCGACGAACTCAGCCGCAGCTGGTCGCCCGAAGCCGGCAGCTGGAATACCGCGATTCCTACGATCCTTCCATTGTTAGGCGGCCTTTTCTAACTTCTAACGCGGCGCCGCGCGGAAAGCCACCACAGCGTTCAACCCACCGAACGCAAAAGAATTCGACAGCGCCGCTTCCACGCGCAGCGCCCGCGGCTGATTCGGAATGTAATCCAAATCGCACTCCGGATCGGGCTCGTTGAAATTTGCCGTGGGCGGCAAAATTCCGTGGTACAGCGCCAGAATCGTGGCAATCGCTTCCAGCGCCCCGGCGGCACCCAAGGCGTGCCCGTGCATGGATTTCGTAGAACTGACGCCGATCTTGTCTGCATGCGCGCCAAAAACTTCGCGGATCGCCCTGCTTTCCACTGGATCATTGCCCGGCGTCCCCGTGCCGTGCGCGTTGATGTAACCAATCGCTTCCGGCTCGAGCCCCGCTTCCCGCAAAGCGCCGCGCATCGCCCGCGCCGGACCATGCACCGCAGGCTGCGTCAAATGATGCGCGTCCGCCGTCATGCCAAATCCGCAAATCTCGGCGAAAATTTTCGCGCCGCGCGCCTTGGCCGCATCCATCGGCTCCAGCACCATCATCGCGCCGCCCTCGCCCAGAATCATTCCGCGGCGATCCTTGCTGAAAGGCCGGCAAGTATCCGGAGCAATCACGCGCATCGCTTCCCAAGCCTTCAACATGCCGATGCTGAACATCGCTTCGCTGCCGCCGGTCATGGCCACGTCGGCCTCGCCATCGCGCACCAGCCGAAACGCCTGGCCGATCGCGTGATTCGCCGAAGAGCAGGCGGTCGAAACCGTGTACGTCGGTCCGCTCATGCCCATGTCCATTGCGATGTGGCTCGCGCCTGCGTTGGACATCGTTTTCGGAATCGTCAGCGGATGAACGCGCCCGCGGCCCTCCACCCAAAGATCCTGGAAACCAGCCTCGATGGCGGCCTGGCCACCCACCGCCGAACCGCACACAATCGCCGAGCGTTCACGCAATTCCGGCGTCAACTGCAAGCCCGAATTGCGCAAAGCTTCGCGCGCGGCTACGACGGAAAATTGCGCGAAGCGGTCAATGTAGGCGTCTTTCCCGCCCGGGAAATGCGCCACGGGATCGTAGCCCGTCACTTCCGCGCCGTTCTTGAAACGCAGCGTCGAGCAGTCCGCGCCTTGAATGGGACCGATGGCGGCGCGGCCCTCGCTGAGGGATTTCCAGTTTTCTTCCAGGTTCAAACCCAGCGGAGAAATAATTCCCAATCCGGTGATGGCGACGCGGCGTGGGGCCATTCGTCAGTCCGCCGGTGTGGCCGAGCCCAGCGAAGCATCGGGCGGCGCGGCGGCAATAATCTTCTTGATGCCTTCCACGACGTCGTTCACCGTGCGCAGCGAGCGCACGTCGTCGTCGGGAATGGAGATCTTGAACGCGTTTTCCAGTTCGAAGAGCAGCGTGAAAACATCCAGCGAATCAATTCCCAGATCCTGCAAATTTGTATCGAGCTTAATCGTGTCCGCCGGGATCCGTTTCACCGAAGCCAGCGTCGAGATCACTTTTTCTGCGACTACGTCAGACATCAAGCATATCCTCCATCCATTCGATGCATCTCGTGTGGTAATTGGCGCGGCGCACCGGAGTGATGCCGCAACTGCAGAGAAACCGGCCCGTTTTCCGCCCCATAAAACGTAATCCAAGCCCACGGGGAAATCAAATTCTAGCAGGACTGCGCGCCCTGCGGGCCGACTGTTTTTCAGCCGCCCAACTTCAGTGCATTTTCATCGTCGGCGCTGCGGGCGCAGCCGGAGCCGCAGCAGCCGCGACACCCGCCGGCAGTTCGAATTCCTTCAACGCAGCAGGCGGAAGTTTTTCGACGTTGCTCAGGAAAGTCACTAGCTGCCAGGCCTGCGCTTCGCTCAGCGTCTTGTTCCACGCCGGCATTCCAGACCAGCGAATCCCATGCTGAATAATGTAAAAATTCTGATTCTCCGGCATGTCCGGCGCCTCTTTGAAAAATGCCGGCACGGGCGGATTGAACGAGCGCCCGAACTGGCTATCCGGATTCGCGGGCACTCCGTGGCAACCCGCGCAATGATTCACATAAAGTTTCGCGCCCGCCACTAAAGTTGCCTCGTCGGCCGGAAGGGGATTCTTCTGCTCCGGAGCGTTGCGCTCGGTCGAAGCATCGACAGCGGACATCGCCAGATGGTCCTCAAACGCCGACGGTTCGTTGTCAGCTTTGAAATCCACGTAACCTTTTTTCAGCAGAAAATATCCACCAACTGCCAGTGCGATCAGCGTCAGTATGATTCCCAATAAAAAGCCTTTCATCGCGCGTCTGCCTCCTCGTTATTTCGACGTTCCCAGTATGCTTCCGGTTATTTCGCTTCCGCCAGACGATTATACTTCTTCAAGACCTCGCGCAACCGATCGTGCGGCAGAGCTTCCACGGTGTGGCCGTCGGCGCCCGTCATTGTCTTCGCCGCCACCAGCGCGTTCACCACGGCTTCTTCGGTGGCCTGCACGGTCGCCTCAAAAAGTGCGTCCATGCGGTCGTTCGGCAACATCTGCAGCGCCACGGCTGTTTTCTGCTCCAGGCCCGCGCCCGCATTCGCCGTGGAAAATGCGATAAAGATATCGCCTGAGCCGTCGCCGGAAATGCTGCCCAGCCGTCCCAGCCCGAGCGTCACGCGCTTGGCGAGGCGCTTGATCTGGCCGGGCAACAGCGGCGCGTCCGTCGCCACCACCACGATGATCGACCCCGTATCATCCTCCCACACCCGCTTGCCGGTGATTTCATATCCCAGCGGAGCGCCCGCGATACGCAGCAGATGGCGCGTCCCGAAATTGCATTGCACCAGCACACCGACTGTGTACGCGCCTAGTTTTTCCGGCAACTGGCGCGATGCGGTTCCCGTGCCGCCCTTAAATTCAAAACAAATCATCCCCGTGCCGCCGCCCACGTTGCCTTCGGCGATTGCTCCGCTGTGCGCATCGCGCATCGCAGCCTCTGCGTCTTCGGCCTTCACGTGAAATCCGTTGATGTCGTTCAGATAGCCGTCCCACGTCTCGGCGACCACCGGCAGCGACCACCAGTCCTCTAGAGGCAACCCAGGGCCGTGCTGCAATTGCCAGGCGATCACCGCGTCGCGCACCACTCCCACACTGTGCGTATTCGTGATCATTACCGGCCCGTAAAGAAATCCCGATTCCTCGACCCATGTCGTCCCGGTCATCTCCCCATTGCCGTTTTCCGTGAACCATCCTGCGAAAACAGGATCCACGGAAGTCTTTCCGCGGGGAAATACGGCCGTCACGCCCGTGCGCACGGGACCGGTTCCCACGACCAATTTTCCATCGCCGGAAATCAGCGTGCGGTATCCGACCTCGACGCCCTTCACGTCTGTGATGGAATCAAGCGGCCCCGGCGTTCCTTCAAACGGCACACCCAGGCCGCGCGCCCGCACTTCGCGCTCCGAGTTCGCGCCTTGCGCAGCGACAATTGGCGCCGCTGCCAGGATCAGGCAACAAGTCGCCGTGACCCAAGCGAGCACCGAGGCCGGAAACCCGTGCGCCGAAATCTTCTTCATTCGGTCTCCATTTGTTCGGAACTATTGCCGGCCCAAAAAACTACTTCATTGCGCGCCAGTAGCGGGATGCTCGAGCAACCCACGCGCCTGCTGCAGAAGCTCGGTGTTCTTCTGCAGCGCGTCCTCCAGAATTTTCGTCTGCTCCGCCGCCACTTTCCAATCTCCGGCCTCGGCAGCTTCGGTCAATCCCGGCAATTCCAAATGCGCATACGTATAGCGCGCCGCGTACAAGGAATGCTTGAACCAAGGACGCCCGGGAATTCCCTGCGCAGTGCACCAGTTGCGCTCCACCTGCATTAATTCGCGATTCACACCGAGCGCAGCAGCGCTATCCAGCCGCCCAGAGGAAATCGCCTGCGCCACCGCCAGATTCAACTCGCGCCCAGCCGCCTGAAAATCGCTGATGTGCTGCTGCAACCGCGCCAAATCAATATGCCCGCTCACGTGGCTCGCCAGATTCAGGTCCACCACAAACTGCCGAATATTCTCTCCGTACGAATCGAAATCGTAGGGAAGAATCTCGGCATTTGCCAAACGCAACGCCAGTACGCCCCAGAGCTGGGCCATCAGCGTGTGATAGCGATACCCGGGATCGCCAAAATGGTTCATCCAGAAAAAATCGTCGTACATCGAGTGATACACGCCGTACGGTCCGGTAAACGTCAACCCCACCGTAGGAATCCCCAGAAAATTCAGAAATACAGTGTGATCCGAGCCGCTGCCAATCCGGGTGTTCGCCAGTTCCGCATCCGGCACCGCCTGCGGCAAATTCAGCTCCGCCTTGCGCGAAATTTTCCACTCGTCGTATAAAGTCTTCCCCGAGGGAGCGGGCAGGGCATGGCTCACTTCCACGAGCAGCGGCGCAAGCGAGCCCACCGCGTCTCCCTCGAAATCTTTGCCCGAAGTCGCTTCGTCCACATTCAAATACGCCACGGCCTTCTGTTTCAATTCGTCCGCATATTGCTCGCCCCACTCCGTCGAACCGGTCAGCGCATATTCTTCGCCGTCCCAGCTGCAAATCACCAGTGTGCGCTTCGGACGTACTCCGCGCGCCAGCAGCTGGCCCAGGCTGCGCGTCATTTCCAGCATCGCCGCCGTGCCGCTGGAAGGATCCACGCCGCCAAAAACCCAGGCGTCGCGATGATTGCCCAAAATCACCCATTCATCCGGCGCCTCGCTGCCGCCTATGCGCGCCTCGGTCACGTAATAAGGCTGAATGCGCGTATCCATATCCACTTTCAAATGCGCCACCACGCGTTTTCCACCCACGTGATATTTGAACAGCAAGCCGCCTTGCCAGGAATCCGGCGCCACGGGCCCATCCATTTTCCGCAGCAGCGGTTCCGCATCGTGCCAGGAAAGCGGCACCCCCATTATTTTCGGTAGCGAAATCGCCTGCTCGGGTGCAATTCGTTTCGCGCCAGGCAGCGAAGCGTAACCCGGCGTTAGCGGATCGCCCGGCTCCAGAAAATCGTAGGTGATCGCGCCGCGCTGGATGTGAGTTTCCGGCCCCCACGGTCCGTTCGGATACACCGCACCCTTCGTGTACCCGTCCTCAGCCGGATCGGAATAGATCAGGATGGCCGCTGCGCCCAGGCGTTCGGCGGTCAGCGCCTTGAATCCGCGGTAGCTGTAAGGATTCGAATAACGCACCAGCACGATTTTCCCGCGCACATCAATTCCATGCTGCCGCAAATATTCGTAATCTTCCGGATTGCCGCTGTGCGCGTAAACCACCGGCGCCGTCACTTCACCCGAAGCCGAATAACCAAGATACGCGCCATCTACCTTGGGATTTCTTGTGTCGGGGTCCGCATTGTCAGGAGCTTCGAGCAACAGAGCGCGATATGCCGTCGGCTTCACCATCTCGAGCGAAATCTTGCGCGGCGAGGAACCTAGCACGTCATATTGGTGCACGGTAACGTTTTCCAAACCCTGCTGCCGCCACTGCTCGGCCACCCACTGCGCCAGCTCATTATTCCGCGCTGAACCCGCCGGATGCGGTTCCGCCGTCAGATAACGATGAAACTGGATAATTTCAGCAGTCGAAATGGATTCACGAAAAGAATTTTCCGTGATGATTTCCTGCGCCGCCGCGCGCGGTGAGAAGCCGGAAATCTTGGCAAGATCGGGCGCCGCTGCCACGGCGAGCGCGGCGGAAAACGCGAAAGCCGCAGCAAACAGAGCCTGACGGCCACGGCCCCTAGAGCGACGCAGAAGAGCCTCCCGTAGCCGCCAGGTGACTTTTCTCCAGATCGCCGATGGCTTGTTCCAGTGCGTTCACGAGCATCTGAATCTGCTGCGTGGTAATCGTGAAAGGTGGCGCAATCAGAATGTGGTCGCCGCGCGTGCCATCCACGCACCCTTGTATCGGATACGTCATCACGCCGGCCTCCAGCGCGTCCGCCTGCACGCGATATGCGACTGGTGCGTCGGGCGGAAATGGCGCGCGCGTCTTGGCATCGCGCACAAACTCGATCGCCAGCAGCAAGCCCATGCCGCGTATGTCGCCAACCACCGAAAATTTCCGCAGCGGTTCCAGCGCATCGCGCAATTCACGGCCGACAGGCTCGACGCGCGCAAAAAGATTTTCCTGCTCGATGTAATCCAGCACCGCATTCCCCGCCGCTGCGGACACGGGATGCGCGTTGTAGGTGAAGCCGTGCAGAAACGTGCCCGTGCCTTTCGCAATCGCATCCACCACCTGGCCGGATGCGATCACCGCCCCCAGCGGCGCATAACCGCTCGCAATTCCCTTGCCCACCAGAATCATGTCCGGCGTAACGCCCCAATGTTCCACCGCAAAAGGTTTCCCCGTGCGCCCCATTCCGCTCATCACTTCGTCGGCGATCAGCAATATTTCATGCCGCCGGCAAATTTCCGCCACACGCTGCACGTAACCATCCGGCGGAGCCACCGCGCCCAACGTCGCACCCACCACCGGCTCAAAAATAAACGCGGCCACATCTTTCGATCCATCGCGTTCCAGCAAACGTTCTAGATCGTCCGCGCAATCCACATTGCATTCCGGATACTTCAGCCCGAAAGGACAGCGATAGCAAAAACACGGCGCAATGTGCCCCCACTCCTTCAGCAAAGGCGCAAACGGCTCGCGACGCCGCACATTTCCAGAAACCGAAAGCGCCCCCAGAGTGCTGCCGTGATAACTCTGCTGCCGCGAAATCACCCGGAAACGCCGCGCTTCGCCGCGTTCAATCCAATATTGCCGCGCCAGTTTCAGTGCCGTTTCGGTGGCCTCGGATCCGCCCGCAGTAAAATATATGCGCCCGTTCTTGCGCATCCCCTGCGGCGCCAGCGCTAGAATGCGCGCAGCCAATTTTTCAGCGACCGCCGTATGAAACTGCGAGGAATGCACGTAAGCCAGCCGTGAGGATTGTTCGGCGATGGCTTGCCCTATCTGCGCGACGCCGTGCCCGACCGTAACCACCGCCGCCCCGCCCGATGCGTCCAGATAACGCTTGCCACCCACCGCATAGACGAAGCATCCCTCTCCCCGCAGCGCCACGGGGTAAGCCTTCAAGAAATTTCGCGGGAAAATCGCTTCGTCGGTCATCAGTCGCCGGACAACCACGCGTTCTTACGCCCAATTTGCACAGCACGATTCACACCGAACGCTTAAGGACGAGCGATTCTAGCAGAAATCCCGCCGCACAGAAGTCCCGCTCATCGCCATTTCAACTTCTTCACGTCAATCGTTGCAGGCGGAAATTTCAAGCCCATTTCTTGCAGCGTCTCGACGATGATGTGCGAGACCGCCAGATTGCGAAACCATTTTTTATCCGCGGGAATGATGAACCACGGGGCGCGCTTGGTGTTGCAGCGCGTCAAAGCGTCTTCATAAGCCTCCACGTACTCATCCCAGAATTTCCGCTCGTCGAAATCCGCCTGCGAAATCTTCCAGCGCTTGTCGGGATCGTCAATCCGCTCCAGGAAGCGTTTTTTCTGCTCGTCCTTGCTGATGTGCAGAAAAAACTTCAAGGTGCGCACATTGTTCTGCTGCAGGATCCGCTCGAATTCGTTGATCTGCTCGTAGCGCTCCGACCACACCTGCTTCGGCACGATATTGTGCACGCGCACGATCAGCACATCTTCATAGTGCGAGCGGTTGAAGATGCCGATATCTCCGTAAGGCGGGACCGCCTGATGCACTCGCCACAAAAAATCGTGCGCGGCCTCTTCCGGCGAGGGTGTCTTGAACGATGTTACGCGGCAACCCTGCGGATTCACTCCCGACATCACGTGCCGGATCGTTCCATCCTTTCCCGCCGCATCCAGCCCCTGCACCACCACCAGCAGCGCGTGTTTATGGTCGGCGTACAGCAGGTTTTGCAGCTTATCGAGCTTCTCGAGCGCCCTCGCCAGGCTCGCCTTCCTCGCGTGCCCCTTGCCCCAACCAAGCGTGTCGCCAGGATCGAACTTTCGCAGTTGTACTTTGTGCCCGGGCTTGATCATCAACTCTTTGGAGAAGTTTGTGACCATGTAAAAGGTGCCCCTTTTCGGCGCAGCACGACCTTCCGCGGATTACGCTAGCCAAGCTTACCGCGCGCTGGCTTACGCCGTTGTAACACTTTTTTCACATTCGCGTCCCGCGTTCCGGGATATCATGTCGGATTGGCAGCAAGCCTAGCTACACATGGGGATCGTTACGCCAGAAACTCTCACCATCACGGAAACGCTTTCGCTGAAGGAGCCTGCCCCCAAGCGCCAATATCCTGGCGCCTTGGTGGTGGTGGAGGGAATTGACGGCTCGGGCAAAAGCACGCAGCTCTATTTGCTGAAGCGCTGGCTGGAAATCGGCGGCTATCGCATCCATTTCACCGAATGGAATTCCTCGCCGCTGGTGAAGTCCGCCACACGCCGCGGCAAACAGCGCCGCCTGCTGACGCCCACCACATTTTCCCTGCTGCATGCCGCCGATTTTGCCGATCGCTGCGAACGCCAGATCATGCCGCTGCTGCACGGCGGCTACCTGGTTCTGGCCGACCGCTACATTTACACGGCGTTTGCGCGCGACGCCGCCCGCGGCTGCTCGCCCCACTGGCTGCGCAACCTCTACAGCTTCGCGCCCACCCCCGATATCACTTTTTATTTCCGCGCCCCGCTGGACGTAGCGGTCAACCGCATTGTCGCCGGCCGCCCCAAGCTGAAATATTACGAAGCCGGCATGGACCTGGGTATTTCACTCGATCGCGCCGAAAGTTTTCGCATCTTTCAGGAACGCATCCTCACCAATTACGACCAGATGATCGAAACCGATCATTTCGTTCTGATGGATGGCACCGTGCGCGTGAACAAACTGCAGAAACTGATGCGCCAGATCGTGGGCGAGCGCATCTCCCTGCAGCAGTTCGCGCCCAAGAAAAAATGAAACGCGCCGACAAATCCGCGGTAAGAACGCACGGTTCGAATGGCCGCCCCGGGAAAACACGGAAGAGCGCCGCGATCGAACTACCTTCGCGCTTCTACGGCTCGCCTCTTCCCGGCGTGAAACCCGAAGAGCTCAGCGGCACTTTGGTCGTGATCGAAGGCACCGACGGTTCGGGCCGCTCCACGCAAATCTCATTGCTCACCGAGTGGCTGGAATCGGAAGGCTTCGCGGTGCAGACCATGGGCCTGCGCCGCTCCTACCTGGTGGGGGAAGATATTGACGGCCTGCTCGCCGAAAATTCCGTCACGCGCATGACCCTGGCTCTGATGTACAGCACCGATTTCTTCGACCAGCTCGAGCGCCGCATTCTGCCCGCGTTGCGTTCGGGATTAATCGTTCTCGCCGACCGCTACATTTTCACCCTGATCGCGCGCGCCGCCGTGCGCGGCATCGGTCGCGATTATCTGCACGGCATTTACGAAACCGCGCTGCGCCCCGACCTCACCTTCTGGCTCAACGTGCGCCCCGAAGTAGCCTTCGACCGCGAATTCAAAAAATCTCAAACCATCAGCTACTGGGAATCCGGCCGTGATATGTCGCTCTCGAATGACCTGTTCCAGTCCTTCATCCGCTACCAATCCATGATCAAGCGCGAATTCGAATATCTTTCCAAACGCCACGGTTTCATCGAAATGGACGGCGAAAGCAGCGTCTCCGATCTAAACCGGTTGTTGCGCAAACGCATTGCCGCACACCTGGGGATACGGAGCACGCACTACCGGCCTTCGCACGCCTTGTCGCACCTCTGGCACTGAGGAAATGGCCGCACCGGTTCAATTGGCGGCCATTGACGCCGGCTCGAACGCCATCCGTTTGGTCATCGCCCGCGCCACTTCTCCCAAGCACATTCAAATTCTGGATTGCGAACGCGCCGCAGTGCGCCTGGGCCACAACGCCTTCACGCGCCGCGTCATCAGCGGCGACACGATCTCCCGCGCCGCGCGCGCCTTCCGCCAATTCCGCGATCGCATGGACCAATATAACGTCGGCGCCTACCGTGCAGTCGCCACTGCCGCGGCCCGCGAAGCGCGCAATTACCGCCGCCTGATGGATCGCGTGCAGCGCAAAGCTGGAATCGAGCTGGAAGTAATCAGCAGCGAGGAAGAAGCGCGCCTGGTTTGTTCGGCCGCACTGTGGGCGCTCGGAGACCGCATCCAGCCGCGCTTGATTTTCGATCTGGGCGGCGGCAGCCTGGAGCTGAATTTTTATCAGCGCGGAGTGCTCGAGCAACGTATCGGCCTTCCCCTCGGCACCATTCGCTTGATGGAAACATTTTCCATCGAAGGCGTGATTGACGAAGACAACGCCAATCGCCTGCGCCATCACATTCTCGCCCTATTGCGCAGCGCGATGCCTACCCCTCCGCGTCTGAGCCGCTCGGTCGCCGTCGCCTGCGGCGGAAATGCCGAAGCGCTGGTACGTCTGGCCGCCGGCCCCCTGCTCGAGCGCCTCCCCACGATCAATACGCGCCTGCTGCGCGATCAGACCTGGCGCATGCTCGCTCTGGACGTCCCGGGCCGCATGCGCGTTTTCCGCATCCGCAAGGACCGCGCCGAAGTGATCGGCATCGCCGCGATTATTATCAATACGCTTGCGAAGTGGCTGGATCTGCGCACCATGCTCGTTCCTGGCGTCGGAGTGCGCGAAGGAATTCTGCTCGACCTCGTCGCGGAACAATATTCGGTGCGCAGCACATCGGAAGAAGAAAAGGGCCGTGCCTCCGAACTGCTCGCCAGCGCGCGCTGGTTCGCCCGCCGCCTCGATTACAATCCGCAACACGCCGAGCACGTGATGCGCCTGGCGCTTTCGCTTTTCGATCAGCTGCGCCCCATCCACGAACTGGGCGCGGACCTGCGCCTGGTGCTGGAAATGGGCGCGCTGCTGCACGACGTGGGGCATTTCGTCTCGCGCAAATCGCATCATCGCCACGGCGAATACCTTATCCGTAACGGTGAGATCCCGGCACTGCGCGGCTGGCGGCGCGACATGGTTGCCGCGCTCGTGCGTTACCACAATTCGAAATCCGAACCGCAGCTCGAGCACGCATCCTACGCCGCGCTCGATGGACAGCGCCGCCGCCAGGCCCGCCTGCTCACCAGCCTGCTGCGCATCGCTGAAAAACTCGAATCCGAGCACGCGCAGCGAATTTCCGGCGTGGACGTGCAAATTTCCGGTCGCAAAGCGATCTTCATCATTCGCGCGCTCGACGGCACGCGCCTCGATCTGGTCGGACTCGAGCGCAAGGCCGATCTCTTCGAAAAGGAATTTCATCTCAAGACCGAATTTCGCCGCGCGCAAGGCAAGGAAAAGGTGGCATAAACCATGATTCTGTATCTGGTACGTCACGGAATCGCCGTAGACCCCAATGATCCGAAATCTCCGCCGGAGCCGGAACGCCCGCTCACCGCGAAAGGCGTGCAGAAAACGCGCGCCGCGGCCCTCGGCCTGCAAGCGCTGAAAGTGAAGCCCGATGTGCTGCTCACCAGCCCCTACGTCCGGGCCGCGCAAACTGCGGAAATTTTCGCCGAAACCTTGGGATTTTCGCCGCAGAAAATCCGCACGCATGAAGCTCTGAAGCCCGCCGGCAATCCCGCGGACATCGTGAAAGAAGCAATTCGCCTGCGCGCCAAGGAAGTGATGTGCTTCGGCCACGCGCCGCAGCTGGACCTGATGATCGCGCACGTCACGGGGGCGCACGGAGTTTTCACATCGCTGAAAAAAGCAGGAGTCGCGTGCCTGGAACACACCGCGGGGCATGGTAGGTGGGAAATTCTCTGGATCCTTACGCCAAAGATGCTGCGTCAACTAGCGGATTGAAGCCTTTGCGGCGTCGCGACCGCCGCCGACGATTGCACGATATGAATGCCCTGAAAGCCTGCGCGCCATACCATCCACAGAGACCCCTTGCTCGCCACAACGGAGCGGAATTTATCCAGCCGCACTTTGCGCGCCGCTTCCAGCAGCTGAAACCACCGCAACACGTCGGCTTCTTGCAATCTCGCGCGCTGCCGCCGTATCACGGTGCGCAGCACATCCAGGTCGTGCACTTCGCCCAGCAGGTCTTGGATACGCTTCAGATCTTCGCTCCACGGCTGGTAACGCTGCGGCATGAAATTCTCCAGCGTGTAGCGGAATCCCTTCAGCCCAATTCGTAATCGGTGCCACGCGATGCGGCTGCGCCCTCGGCGCGCGTGTTCGTAAAGCTCTGCCGCCTCATGCAAGCGCGTCAAAGCCAGCCGCTGAAACACCACGCTCTCCAGCGGAAAAAATTGCGCCTTGCCGCGCAGCCTCTGCACCGATTTTCGCCAGCCCTTGCGGTCAAAATCTTCAAGCGCCTGGCCCGCCTTCGCCCGCTGCTCCTTCCGGGCTCCTGCCAGCACCTTCAGCATGTGCTTGCGCACCGGGTCCCCCGGCGCAGAAAGCTTTTTCAGCCACTCCTGCTCCACCTGGGTATCGCGCAGCGCGCCTAAAGCACGAAACAGCTTGCGGCTGACTTTCTTCAACTCGCGCCAGCCGCGGTCCGGATTCACTTCGCTCAACGCATCCGCCATCGTCCGGCAGCGGCGCAAAGCCACGCGCAAATCATGCACTTCGCGCAATTTCCATCCATTCTGCACTTCCTCTGCCAATTCGAGTACGCGGTACATCCACACGTCCAGACCAATACGCTTGGTAGGAGTTTCGGCGGGTAACGTCACTGCTTGCGCGGTCATCAATACCAGCTTTCTCAGAGGCCAAAGCGGAAAACCAATCCTACACCCCCCTAGCCCAGTTTACCAATTCGCGGGGCACGCCGGCCGGGGCCGGACGCAGCGAGCGAGCGCGACGGCTCTATTCGAATCGTAATCGAAAATTTGCAGAAAATTTATATTGCCCGTCAGGCGCGCCGCTAAATTGAATAGGCGTCAAAGCCATTGGAGTTCTCTCCTCCGCCTGCTACTTTGCCACCTATGCCAAAAATGTCACGAGCACTCCATCAGCGACCCGGAAAACTGCTGCGCACCTTCGCCGGCGTCTCGCTAGCCATTTTTCTGCGCTGTCTCTGCTCCGGGGCGTATGCGCTCGCTCAATCAGCAAGTCCAGACACCTGCAGCCGTCCTGCGATGGGCAGCGTGGTTCCGGAACCAGCCGACCTCGATAGCCAGGACGGCGTGCTGCAGGTCGCTCTAACCCTACGCAACGGCCCGGGCCCGAACGGCCAAATGCGCTACTGCTACGTCACCGCCGACGGCACCCCATCCCCCACTCTCAGGTTGCTACCAGGGGATCTGCTGATCCTTCGCCTGAAAAACGAACTGACCATGCCGACGCAGCCCGGTCAAAAAATACCCACTCACGAGCACGCTGCCGCAGCAGCCAAAACCGATTCGCCCGCCGACCCGTGCCAGCGCAGCGAAATGACCTCCCTCGCCACCAATCTTCATTTCCACGGCCTGGCGATCCCTCCTGTCTGCCACCAGGATGAAGTCCTGAAAACCGCCATCAACCCATCGGACGGTCCCTTCGAATACCGCATCCGCATTCCCGCCGATCAACCGCCAGGCCTCTACTGGTATCACCCGCACATTCACGGTTTCACGAACGCCGAAGTCCTGGGCGGCGCTTCCGGCGCGCTGATGATAGAAGGCATCGAACGAGCCAACTCGGAAGTCGCTGGCCTCCCCGAACGAGTACTCGTAATCCGCGACCAAGACCTGCTGTATCCAGACGCGCAGCCGGTGCAGACTGATTCCATGCCTCCGCCCTTCGTCATGCGCGACGCCGAGGGCGACATCCTCAACAGTGGCACCGGCGGCGGCAAGCCCGCGAAAGATCTCTCCGTCAATTTCGTGCCGGTGCCCTTCCCCAGCTATCTGCCCGCCAAAATTAAAATCCGTCCGCAGGAAAAACAACTCTGGGGCGTCCTGAATGCCTCCGCCATCACCTATCTCGACCTGCAAATGTTGGTCGAAAATAAACCGCAAATGCTAGGTGTCGTTGCGCTCGACGGCGTGCCCATCACCGCCAACCGCAACGCTCAAAACAAAATCATTTGGCAAAGCCATGTGTTGATGCCGCCCGCAGGGCGCGTAGCACTCATCGTGAAAGGTCCAGCCGCCGGGGCAGCCGCCAGCCTGATCACGCGCACAATCGATACGGGTCCGGCAGGCGAAAACGATCCCACCCGCCCGCTAGCCATAATCATGCCCGACCCAAACGCCCCAGAACCACACGTGCAGCTGGCTACAAATCCCACCCCGCTCCCGCGCTCGAACGACGCATGGTTGGGCGACGTAAAACCAGCCCGCACCCGCACACTCTATTTCTCCGAACAACCACACGATCCGAACGATCCAAACAGCCGCACCGACTTCTACCTGACCGTGGCAGGACAGGACACCAAGCTGTTCGACCCGAACAACGCAACTCCCAACATCGTCGTCCCTCAAGGCGACGTCGAGGACTGGATCATCGAAAATCGCAGCCGCGAGCTGCACGCCTTCCACATCCATCAAATCCATTTCATGCTTGCGGAATGGAACGGCGTCCCCGTAGACGAGCCGTTTCTGCGCGACACCATCAACGTCGCCTACTGGGATGGCACAAGTCCCCAATTTCCCAGCGTAAAACTACGCATGGACTTCCGTGATCCGCGCATCGTCGGCACGTTTCTTTACCACTGCCATCTGCTCGAACACGAAGACGGCGGCATGATGGGCGTGATCCAGGTAGTTCCCAGATCCGCCCTAAATACGCCGCCGCCCGCGGATTCCGCCAATCCAGTAGCGCACAGATAACACATGACTTGCCCGAACTCTGCGATCCAATCCAGCCGCCAGCTTTTAACGCCGTTGTCATCTAGCAATAACAAGCGCCACGTATCAATGCCTGCGCCCGTTCGGTTCCGCAAACCCAAAAGCAGCTCTCGGAAGCTGCCGCGCACGTGCGGGCTTCTCGGTCTAAGAGCGGAACGATCCACAACCTAAGGAGAACTCATGATCAGCAAGCATCTTCGCCGGATGGCAGCCATCGCGCTCGCCTCCAACTTGGTCCTGGCGATGCCCACCGGCTTATTCGCCGCGCCTGGCGCAGGCAACGCCGCGTCCGAATCAGCGCAGACCACGACGCCAATCAAGCACGTCATCGTGATCTTCGGTGAGAATGAATCCTTCGATCACTACTTCGGCACCTACCCGCATGCGACGAATCCCAAAGGCGAACCCTTCTTCGAGGCCAAAGAAGGCACGCCGCGCGCCAACAACCTCCTCAGCGGCGGTCTACTCACCGAGAATCCGAATTCCACCCAGCCTTTCCGCATGGACACCGGCCTGCTCTCGGTCACCTGCGATCAGAACCACAGCTATACACCAGAACAACAAGCGCTCGACAAGGGCCTGATGGACAAGTTTCCGGAATCCACCGGCACGGGAAGTTCCGCCGGCTCTCCTTGCAATGATTACGGCAAAGGCCCGGGTGTCGTGATGGGCTACTTTGACGGCAACACCGTCACCGCCTTCTGGAATTACGCGCAGCACTACGCGATGAGCGACAACTCCTACGGCACCATGTTCGGTCCCTCCGCCGTCGGCGCCCTCAACCTGATCGCAGGAACGACCGCCACCGCCACTCTGTTCCCGACCAAGCCGAACGGCGCCGCCGCCAGCCCATCCGGCAATATCGCCAACAACTCGGATACCGGTCCTGTGATCGGCGACCCGCGCCCCGCAGGCGATGAATGCGTGCTGACCAATCCGCAGCTTCAGACCACCACCATGGTCTCCATCGTGGGCACTAACGTCGGCAACCTGCTCAACGCCAAGAACATCACTTGGGGTTGGTTCCAGGGCGGCTTCGCTCCCACGGGCTTCAATGCCAAGGGCCAGGCCATCTGCGGCGCGCACCACGCAGGACTGGCCGGTGACGACGCCGTTGAAACCGTCGGCGACTACATTCCTCACCACGAGCCATTCCAGTACTTCACCAGCACACAGAATCTCCATCACAATCTGCCGAAGAATGCTGCGCTCATCGGCACTTCCTCCGACGGCGCCAATCACCAGTACGACCTCAGCGCTTTCTGGCAGGCCCTGGGTGAAGGCCGCCTCCCTGCCGTCACCTACCTAAAAGCCGCCGCATACCAGGACGGCCATCCCGGGTACTCCGATCCCATTGACGAGCAAATCTTCGACGTCGGTGTGATCAACGCCATCGCTAACAGCCAATACTGGAAGGACACGGCGATTATCATTGCCTACGACGACTCCGACGGCTGGTACGACCACGTGCTCGGTCCCGTCGTGAATCAATCCGCCGTTGCGGACGATGCTCTGGCTGGCAATGGCGATTGCGGCGCTTCGACCGCTGTCGGCACACAAGGTCGCTGCGGCTATGGCCCGCGCCTCCCTCTGCTCGTGATCTCTGCGTACGCGAAGCAGAATTACATTGATCACCGCGCCACCGACCAGTCCTCCATCCTGCGCTTCATCGAGGACAATTGGGAGCTCGGCCGCGTCGGGAACGACTCAAGCGACGTAAAGGCCGGCACACTCGACGGCCTGTTCGACTTCGACAGCGGCAACCAGGCCCCGAAGTTGATCCTCGATCCATCGACCGGCGTAATCCTGAAAGCAGTTAAAGACTGACTTGCGAACGTTTTCAGCCTTCGCCCAATAACAACGCAACAACAGCGCGGTCCATTGGCTCGAGCCAAACCATCGGCTCGAGCCAGTTTTATTTTCGCGCTCTGGGAATTCCCGCGGATCGTTTGCTCAAAAAACCCATCCGGGTTCCGTGTTCGATTCTGTAGCGGCGGCCTTAGGCGGGCGCCTTTGACTTTGCCGTTGTAGCGACGCACTTTCGAATCCATCGCTCTCGTGGCAATCACCGCTGGCGTTCTGAAGACCGCCGGGGCCCTGCGCTATTTTCGCAACTTGCCAGGGAGGCTCCGGCATATTTCGGAAACTGCGCTCCGCAGGCATAATGGTCCGCGAGGAGAACCACAGTGCCGCGAAGATCCCGCAACGTAGACTTAACCCAAGTTTCTGAATGGGACGACGGCCACCTCTTCCGCAAAGACGACTACCTCGCCGCCGAAGAACCGCTGGAAATTCGCGTCGGCGACGACCCGCTCAGCGTAACGATGCGCACCCCCGGCCACGACCGCGAACTTGCCGCGGGCTTCCTGTTCACCGAAGGCCTAATCCAGAGCCGCGAACAAATCCTCAAACTCGACAACGCCGAACCGCAGGACGGAACAAATCACCGCAACGTTATCGCAACAGAACTGGCGCCGGAAGCCGCCCCCGATTTCGCAAAAATGAAGCGCCATTTCTTTGCCGCCTCCAGTTGCGGCATCTGCGGCAAAGCCTCCATTGATTCCATCCGTTCGCGTTTGCTCGCCGCACCCAATGCGGATTTTCGCCTCGACGCGGAGCTGCTCGTGCAAATGCCCGACGTGCTGCGCTCCTCGCAAGACGTATTCCAGCGCACCGGTGGCTTGCACGCGGCAGCGCTGTTCGACGCACGCGGAAAATTGCTGGTGCTGCGCGAAGACATCGGCCGCCACAACGCCGTGGACAAAGTAATCGGATGGGCGCTGCTGGAAGGCCGCATGCCGCTTTCCGATTCCGTACTGCTGGTCAGCGGGCGCGGCGGTTTTGAAATCGTGCAGAAAGCGATCGTGGCAGGCGTGCCGGTGGTCGCTTCCGTTTCCGCGCCGTCCAGCCTAGCCGTGCAACTGGCACGCGAATTGCGTTTAACGCTGATCGGCTTCTTGCGCGGCAGGCGATTCGTGATTTACGCAGGGGAGGAACGCGTGGCAGGCCCGAACACCAACAAAGTGATTCGCGGTTGAGCGGCGAACGGTTGTGCTGCGCGCAAACGGCGCCGCGCGCTTAATTCACAGCTTTGCGGAAAACATCCGGCGCCAAATCTTTGTGATGCAGCCGGATCATTTCGCGAAACGCCTCGAACAGTTCCCGGTCCCACCAGCCGCGCTCCGCCTCTTCGCCCATCAAATCCAGCGCAACCTCAGCAGTGAACGCCACCTTGTACGGCCGGTCCGTAGTCAGCGCATCATACACATCGGAGAGCTGCAAAATCCGCGCCGTCAGCGGAATTTCCTCGCCCTGCAATTTGTCTGGATAACCCGTCCCGTCGTGCTTCTCGTGATGATGCCGAATAATCGGCAGCACCAAACGAAAAGTTTTCAGCGGTGCGCAAATCCGCTCGCCCACCACCGGATGTTTCTGCATCACTTTGGTTTCATCCGACGTCAACGGCCCTGGCTTCAGCAAAATTGAATCCGGCACCGCCACTTTGCCGATGTCGTGCACCACGCCCGCGCGGCGCAGCGCCTTGATCTGTTCTTCCGGCACGCCCAGCCGCTCGCCCATGCGCGCGGACATTTCCGCGAGCCGCTCGCAGTGCCCGTGCGTGTAAGGATCGCGCGCCTCAATGCTGTGCGCCAAACTAAACAGCACCGCCTCGGCGTTTTCCAATTCATCCGTGTACTGCTTCAATCGCAGCAACGATCGGGTGCGCGCCAGCAGTTCATTCAAGTCAATCGGCTTGCTCAAAAAATCGTCAGCGCCGGCGTTGATGCCGATGATGCGATCTTCGGTGGTCGTCAGCCCGGTGACCAGCACCACCGGCGTCAAGCGCGTTTCGGGCGTCGCTTTGATATGCCGGCAAACTTCGAAGCCGTTCATCCCCGGCATCATGATGTCCAGCAGAATTAAGTCGGGACGAAATGTCCCGCACTCTTGAATCGCTGTGGGACCATCGGCGGCGTCGCGCACCTCGAATCCCTCGCGCCGCAGCAAGAACTCCAGCGCCGCGCGCGCTCCCGATTCGTCATCCACAATGAGAATCTTTTCGTACATCGATGCGTGTCTAGACCCTCGAGCAATTCCACAATTTCAGATTTTCGAGCTTTTTTAAAACACACTCCGAGCCGCACGAAACACGCCGCAATCGGAGTTTCTGGCGAGCTGACTCCGCAACTAATCCAATGTAACCTGTCCCCGAATTTCCAACAACCTTCAATTCGTTGGATGATTCGAAACAGGATAACGATGCCAAGGAGCGGGCGCACGCCGCAACCCTGCGCCACCCTACTCCCGCCGCAGGGTAGCCTCAATCAACCCGTGCGGCTCATCCGTGGGCAAAAAAACCTCGGCTGGGTTGTCCATTCCAAATGCAGAAAGATCCACCAGATTAAAATGCTTATTAGGCAAAGAAAGATGTATCTCCCGCACGCGATCGAAGTTGTTCAGCACCGCCTCGCCCATCGCGTACAAAGTGTGCTGCAACGACTGGCTATCATGCTCGGCAAAAACTTCCAGCAAAGTCTGCCGCACGCCATGCCACAGCGGCCCGAACTCGATGTCGCTTCCCTGGTAGAGCCAATCCGCGTGAATGGAAGTAGAAAGAATCCGGTTGCGATCCTCTTGCAACGTCGTATAAGGATCGCGCAAAAAATTATCAAACGCCGATTTCGAAGTCTTCAGCACCACCAGTCCCGCAATCCCCGCGCGCATCGACGTTCCCTCGCGTGTAGCGTCCAGCGCCGCCGTCCGCCGCTCCTGCCCCCGGCGTAAAAATGCCGAAGCGTGCGGTTTCCCGCCCAGCGCAATCCGGCCCCACAGATTTTCTTCCACGCCAATCCGCACGCGCGTCACCTGCGGGTTGTAAGTCAAAAAATGCTCGACCAGATGTGTGCAAAAATCCTCGATCGAATCGACCGGATACTGCCGCGCCAACGCATACACGGTATTCTTCATCGTGTCGGTCGGCAAAATTTTCCGGTTGTCGCCCTTGGTGTGCGCCGCCTCGAAATCGCCCGCGAATGAAATCCCCACCGTCAGTTCGCGTATATCGTGCCGGCCATCCTGGCGCACCACGCGCAACAATCGTACGCGCGCTTTGCCGTAATTATTTCTTCCCAGCTTGATGGCCATTCTTCAGCTCCCGCGATACGTCGAATATCCGTACGGGCTCAGCAGCAGCGGAATGTGGTGATGCTGCTTCGGGTCTTCCACTTGAAACACGATGGAAATTTGCGGGTACAGCCCGTGAATTTTCCGTGCGTGGAAATAAACGCTCGTCTCGAACGTCAAGCGGTAGATTCCCGCCTCGAGCGTTCCCGGCTCCAGCAAGTGACGCAGCCGCCCGTCCGCATCCGTCGCTCCCTTGCTGATTTCCTGCCAGCCGCCGCTCTTTTGAATTTCCAGCGCGACAGGCACGCCCGCCGCGGGGCGCCCTAACGATGTATCCAGCACGTGCGTGGTGATCTGGCTCATGGTCCCAGTAATTTCTCCAATCGCAGCCGCGTGATTTTGCGCTGCTCCTCGCCGGCAACGCGCATTTCAGTTTCCCCGTCGTGCCCTAGCCGCTCTTGCAGGCTTTTCAATATCTGCTCGCTCGATTTTCCCGTCGCGCAAATTAAAAACACATGCCCGAAAGTCGCTTCGTAAGCCTCGGTCGCCGCGCCCAGGACTGCCAGCGTTTCCGCCGAAGCCTTCTGCACGAGCGCCTGTTCCGCAGCGGACCACTGCCGCGCCGTCGCCGTCTGCTTCGCCCTGGCTTTCGCAGCACCAATCGCCGGGTGGCTGCGAAATATCGCCAGCCAATCTTTCCGCGCGAGCGCCGCAAAAGCCTCCTCCGCGGAATCCCGCAAAGCGGAGTCACTAGCGAACGGCCTGTGCGCCAGCACGCGCTCAGTCCATTTTCTCGAGCCGCAACAATCAAACAGCGCGCTGGAAACCTGCTTTCGCGACAAGTTATTCAATCGCGCAATTCCTGTCAGCCGGTCCGCAGCCTGTGCTGCGCGTCCAAATACCCGAAACCGCGCAATCCCGCCGTCGGGATAAATATTCAGCCTCACGTGCGTCGCCGCGCCCACGTCGTGCAACTGCCGGCGAAAAGTATGACTGCGATTCGCCCCCAGCGGCACGCGGGGCAGCAACTGTCGCCAGCTCACCTCGCTCCACCGCGCTCCTTCCGCCCCAGCTCCTGCCGCCTGGCAAACTTCGATCGAACAGCTGTCCGGAAAATTCCCCCTAAAATGCGCCGTGTCCACGACCACGCGCTGAATCGTCGCCGCCATTCCCAGCTTCACGATCGCCCAATCGTGCCCCGACCCGCGCCTGCGCCGCGTTTCCCACCCGTCGCTCATGATTTTGCTGCGCCCGGGCATCAACATATTCAGCGGCTCGCTGTAGAATTGATCGCTCGTCGCAATCACCCGCCCGCCATTTGCAACCGCCGCCAAATCCAGCTCGCGCTTGGCGATTGCCGCCGCGCTCGGCAGCACCTCACCATACAAACGCAAGCGCGCCACGCCGCCATCGGGATAAATCTTGAAGCGCACGTGCGTACAACGCCCCGCGTGCTCCACCATCGCTGGATTTACCGCATCGCCTTTCAGCACAGTCTCCGGCAAAATCTCTTCCCAGTGCGTGGCCGCGGCCGCCAGCTTTTTCTTTTCGTCCCGGTAAGGCGCCGCTCCACCCAGATCGCATCCCTCCAGCGAAAATCGCACGGGATAATTTCCCGTGAAAAAACTTGTGTCCACTACCGCCGCGCGCAGAATTCCCGGCAAGCCCAGCCGCACAATGCACCAATCGTATCCCGGAGTCCGTCGCCTCCGCGTTTCCCAGCCGTCCATCCACTTTCCCTTGTGGGTGTATTTCCCCTCGATAAAAACCGGCTTCGCGCGCTTCAGCAAATTTTCCTTGGGCGCGAAAAATTCGTCGCTAGCCACCACCACGCGGCCGCCCAGCCGTTCCGATGCCAAATCCACGAATTGCGTGAAGTCATTCATACCGCGCCTCGATGCAGCGCACGGCCCACCGGCCCCGCGGAAAATTCCCCGCGCTCGAAAATCTTTCGCCCGCGCAGAAATGTCGTCTCCACGCGCCCCAAAAGCTCGCGCCCCGCATAGGGCGTCACTTTGTGCCGGTGATGCAGCTGTGCCGGCTCCACGCGAAATTTCGCCTCTGCGTCCCAGATCACAAAATCAGCATCGCAACCCACTGCGATCGTTCCTTTTCTTCCCGCAAGCCCGGCCAGCTGCGCCGGCCCCGCGCACAACCACTGCGCAAGATGCGTCTCAGCATAGCCGCGCGCACGTGCCTCCGTCCACACAGCCGGTAAGCTCAGTTGCAAGGAAGCGATCCCGCCCCAGGCGCGCAAAAAATCTCCCTCCTCCTGCAACTTCAGCGCAGGGGGACAAGGCGAATGATCGGTCGCCACGAAATCCAGCGTCCTGTCTCCCAGCCCCAGCCACAATTTTTCGCGGTTCTCCCGCTCGCGAATCGGTGGCGCACATTTAAACTCCGTCGCGCCGTCGGCAATTTCTTCCGCGGCAAAAGTCAAATAATGCGGACAAGTTTCCGCGCTCACCGCGCTGCCGGCCAATTTCGCGCCGCGCAACAATGCCAGCGCATCCGATGAAGACACATGCACGACATGAATCCGCGCTCCGAACTCGCCACCCAGCCGCAGCAGCAGCGCCACAGCCTCGTTCTCCGCCGCGCGCGGCCGCGCCGCCAGCCACGTGGCGTACTTCCGCGGCGAAGCACTCTTCGGCATGCTAGCGACAGCCTTCTCGATCGCCTCCGGTGATTCCGCATGCGCCAGCAAAGGGGCGCCCAGAGCCGCCAATTTCGGGAGCGCGACGCGCAAATCCGCTTCCGTCACAGGCGCGAACTCATCCACCCCGCTCGGCACCAGAAAGCATTTAAATCCAAAAACTCCCGCGTCCCACAACGCCTGCAGTTCCTCGGAATTTCCCGGAACCACGCCGGCCCAAAATCCGGTATCCACCCAAAGTTTGCCCGCCGCCGCTGCCAGTTTTTCGCGCAGCGACGCCGCCGTGGTTGTCGCGGGAATGCTGTTCAGCGGCATTTCAATCAACGTGGTCGCGCCGCCCGCCGCTGCCGCACGCGTCGCCGAAGAAAACCCCTCCCAGTCCGTGCGTCCCGGCTCGTTGATATGCACGTGCGTATCCACCAAGCCGGGCATCACGACAAAATCTCCGGCCTCGTGCACTGTCGCGCCGCTAACAATTTCATCAAATCCAGTAACAGCCGCAATCACGCCCGCACGCACGTGTATCGCAGCCGCGCGCTCGCCGTCCGGCGTGAGCACGCGCTTGCCGCGCACAATCAAATCCGCCGCTACCGGCAAATTCCGCAAATTGTCCGAAGAATTGTGCATCGGCGCTCAACCCACCAAAGTTTCCACAAATTCCGCCAGTAAATTCCGCGCGACGCTGCGCCGATACCTCGCCGTCGACCGCATATCGTCAATCGGCGCGATCTCCGCGCCCAGCGCGTCTTGCGCACCTCGCAAATCGAGGCTCCCCAATCGTTGCCCGCGCAATACTTCCTCCGCGCGCACCGCGCGCAGTACCGCAGGCGAAACGCTCCCCAACGCAATCCGCACGTCCGCGATCCGTGCCGCTTCCACCCGCGCCACCCCGGCAAAACAAATCTTGGAAATGGCCTGCGCCCGGCGCGTCCCCACTTTGCGAAAATATTGTTTCCGCCTCGCCCGCACCCGCGGCAAGCGAATCGCGCGAATCAGTTCCCCCGCCTGCAGGTTCGTCCGCTTATACCCGGTGTGAAATGACGCATAAGGCAGGAAGCGCGCCCCGCTCAGCGAAACCATCTCAATCTCCGCGTCATAGACGATCAAAGCCGGCGGCGAATCCGCGGCCGGCGAAGCATTCGCGATATTCCCGCCCAGTGTGCCGCGATTCTGCGTCGCCACGCTTCCGGTCGCAGCAGCCGCGCGGCACAACAACGGAAATTCGCGCGTCAATACTTCGTGTCGCTGCACTTCCGCGTACGTAGTCAAAGCCCCCAGCGTCACATACTCGGCGCTCACAACAATTCCGCGCAGCTCCCCCAGATTCCATATATTCAAGAATTTCTTGCGCGGCAATTTGCCCGCTTCCAGCAAAACCATCAAATCGGTTCCGCCCGCGAAAGCTTGCCACACGCCCGGCGCACTCGCCAGGCAATCAAGGGCTGAGGCAAGATCCCGCGGCGTTTCCATTTCGTACGCCGGCAGAAACGCTCTCACGCGCGCGACTCCGCCTGCCGCACCGCCGCCACCACCGATTCAAAAATCTTCATGTATCCTGTGCAGCGGCACAAATTTCCGGAAAGTCCCGCGCGTATCTGCGCGTCATCCGGCTGCGGATGCTGCGCCAATAAATTCACCGCCGCCAAAATCATTCCCGGTGTGCAAATTCCACACTGTGCCCCGCCCTGCGTGATAAACGCCTGCTGCAGCGCATGCAGCGTGTCGCCCATCGCCAAACCCTCAATCGTGCGAATCCTCGCTCCCTCCGCCTGCAACGCCGGCACCAGGCAACTGTTCACAAGTTGCCCATCCATCTCGATAGAACAAGCCCCGCATTCCCCCTCGCCGCAACCTTCCTTCGTGCCGGTCAATTGCAATTCCTCGCGCAACACATCCAGCAGCCGCGCCATCGGATAAGCTTCGAACGACGCCGCGGCGCCATTTACTACACAAGACACGCGAATTTTCCGCGCGGGCTCAGGCATGAGCGGCCTCCAGCATTTCCAGCAAGCTCTCCGCAGTAATCGGAATCCGTCGCACGTCCACGCCCGTAGCGTGGGCGATCGCGTTCGCAATCGCCGGAGCCGTTCCGTCCAGCGGCAGCTCGCCGATGCCCTTCGCGCCTGCTGGCCCGCGCCCATAAGGAATTTCCTCGAAGTAAACGCGTATCGCGGGAAGATCCATCGCAGTCGGCATCACATAATTCGTCATCTGCGCGTTCACCATGCGCCCTTCCTGCCACACCACGTTTTCGTACAACGCGAACCCGATCCCCTGCGCCACGCCGCCCTCAATCTGTCCCGCGGCGAGCACCGGATTGATCACCTTCCCCACCTCCTGCACCGCCACGAAATCATTCACGCGCACTTCCGCTGTCCGTGCGTCCACAGAAACTTCCGCAACGTACACCGCCCACGCATAGGCGCCATAAGCGTCGCCCGAATATTTCTGATCGTCCCAATGCAAGTCGCGCGGGTGGTCGTACTTCACAAACGATTTCAGCGCGCCGTGCTTCGCGACGTACAAACAGCAAGCACGCGAAAAATCCGCCGCGCTATATCCATCCCGCAGCAAGCCGCGCTCCCTAAGCAACTGCAGCAACCCGGCCGCCGCCGTCTCCACCAGCTTTCCCACGATCATCGCGGTGCGCGAAGCGACGGTAGGTCCGCTGTTCGGCACATAAGCCGTATCCGGTTGCACGATCCGAATTTGCTCACAATCCAGCCGCAGCGCCTCCGCAGCAATCTGCGCAAAAATCGTGTTCGTGCCCTGCCCCATTTCCGTGCTGCCGGCCAGAATGTGCACGGTGCCGTCGGCCGTCGCCTCCATCGCCACTTCCGAAGCCAGATATTCTTCGCCCGATCCCGTAAATCCCGCGCCATGCAGAAACGACGCAAACCCAATCCCGCGCTTCGTCCCGGCGCGCGCACTCGAATCAGAATTTGTCTCGGTAAAAAGATTCCGTTTCGCGTAGTAGCCGCTCAACTCAAAAGCGCGCTCCATCAAGCCATTCATATCCACTTTTTCTTTCACCACCTGCCCCACTGCCAGCGTCTGCCCCTGGCGAATAAAATTCCGCCGCCGAAATTCCGCTGGCGTGATTCCCACAATTTCCGCCACACGATCGAAATGCCGTTCCAGCGCAAACACGCTCTGCGGCGCGCCAAATCCGCGAAAGGCTCCGTGTGGCGGCGCATTCGTAGCCACAGCCCGGCTTCGTATGCGCACGTTCGCACAAGCGTATGGCCCCGCAGCATGAATCGTTCCGCGCGAAAGCACCACGGGCGAAAGCGTTTCATAGGCGCCGCCGTCCACCGTGAAATCAATATCCATGGCCAGCAGTTTTCCGTCCCGCGTCACGGCGGTCGCGTGCCGTGTGCGCGACGGATGCCGCTTCGTCGTCGCCACCATATCTTCCGCGCGATCGTAAATAATTTTCACCGGCCGGCCGGATTTCCGCGCCAGCAGCGCCGCATGCGCAGCGATCATCGAAGGATATTCTTCCTTCCCGCCAAATCCCCCGCCTGTTTCCGTCTGCACCACGCGTATGCGCTCGCGCGGCAAGCCAAACAAAATCATCAGCGCCTTATGCACATAATGCGGACATTGCAGCGAGCCCCACACCGTCACGCCCTCGGCCTCATTTACCTGCGCGATCATCCCCTGCGGCTCAATGTAGAGCTGCTCCTGCGCGCCGGTTTCATACACTCCCTCGACCACAAATTCAGCGCCGGACCAAGCGCGATCGACGTCGCCCTTCTCCACGTCGAACGATTTGAAAATATTGTCCTGCCCCCAGATGATTTCCTTGCGCGCCATCGAATCCTCGATAGAAAACACGGCTCGCAGCGGCTCAATCTCAATCCGCACACAGCGACGCGCCTCTTCCAGCAAATACTTGTCGGGATGCGCCAGCAACACGATCGCTTCCTCAGGATGGTTAACGAATTCAACAGCCAGGCAGGGCTGATCTTCTATCAGCAGCGCGATGCAATTTTTTCCAGGAATGTCTTTTGCGGTAACAACCGTAAATTCGTGCCAGGGAAGCTCGCCTTCGAAATGAATTGCGCGAATCCGTCCGCGCGCCGCCGGGCTGCGCACCGTCACGCCGTGCAGCATCCCGGGAAAACTCAAATCGTCCACGTAGCGCGCGCGCCCGGTGACTTTTTCGCGCCCTTCCTTGCGCGGCACCGATTTTCCGATCACACGCATTTCCAAATCAGCCGGCCTCAATAGCGAATTTTGTCGGACTTCTCCCGCCACGCGCGAAATGCAGCCGCCGCGTCTTCCTGCCTCAGCTGGATCATCGGAATTTTCCGCTCCGCGTGCGCTAAATGAAGCTCCTGATAGATAAACGCATCGTCAAACCCCGCCTGCGCCGCGTCCGCCGCCGAATTCGCGAAATAAACTCGCGCCGGCCGCGCCCAGTAAATCGCCCCCAGGCACATCGGGCACGGTTCGCAGCTCGAATAAATTTCGCAATCCGGCAATTCAAATCTTTGCAGTTTCCGGCAGGCCTCGCGAATCGCCATCATCTCGGCGTGCGCGGTAGGATCATTCGTGGTCGTAACGCAGTTGGTTCCCTCCGCGATGATCTCCCGATCTCGAGCGATCACCGCGCCGAACGGTCCACCCCGCCCCAGGCGCACATTCTGCAACGACAGCGCCAGCGCGCGCGCCATAAAGCTGTCACACATTGGGTTGGCCGTTCGATCGGGCATCAGTCCGGGTGCTGCGTTTTAGCTCGCTGCCCGTGATTGTAGCGCAGCACGTCGCTTCCGCAGGAATGAGAATGTCCGGAGGTTCTCGGGGTCCATACACCTGCCGGCCGCCGCCATCACACCATCGCATCACGCGTGCTGGCCCGCCGCAACGCCATCGTCGCAAAAGATCTTTCCTTCCGCCGCCAAAAATAAAGCAGCGCGCTCCCAATCAGAATCAGCGCCACGCTCAACCCCGCCCACATTCCCGGCGCGCCCCATCCCCAATGAAAACAAAGCAGCGCCCCCAGCGGCAATCCCACCAACCAATAAAAACACAAATGGCAAAGCATCGGCGTCCTCGTATCGCCCGCTCCGCGCAAAGCCCCGGTCGCCACCGTCTGCATTCCATCAAACAATTGAAAAAACGCCGCCACAAAAAGCAACTTACTCGCCACCGGAATCAACGCCTGGTCCGGCGTGTACACGCGCACAATTCCGCGCGGCACCAGCAGAAACGCAATCGCCATGCATCCCATGAACGTCGTCCCCAGCAGCATCGCGGTCCATCCCGCGCGGCTCGCCGCATGCGGATCGTCGCGTCCCAGCGCTTGCCCGACACGCACCGCCGCCGCCGCGCTGATCCCCAGCGGCACCATGTAGGTCAAGCTCACCGTATTCAACGCCACCTGGTGACTTGCGAGCGCGGCTGCCCCCAGCCTGCCGATCAGCATCGTAGCCACCGCGAACACGCCCACTTCCAGGCCAAATTGTGTCGCCGCCGGAAGTCCCAGATACACCAGCCTCCACACGCGGGGGAAATTCGGCAGCCGCGTCGCGTTGCGCAACCCCGTCTTATTCCGGTGATCGTAATAGAGCGCGTAAGCCAGCAGTACACAGGACATATAAACGCGCGCGCCGAACGTGGACCACCCCGACCCCACCGTGCCCAGCGCGCGAAATCCCAGATGCCCATACACCAGCGCCCAATTGCCCACAAGATTGATCACGTTCGCTGAGACCAGCGCGAACATCACCGGCTTCGCCAGATTCATTCCCTGCAAATAGCGCCGAAAGACAAAATAAAGCAGTAGCGGCAACGTCCCCCAATTCAGCGTCCGCAAATACGGCAGCGCCTGTTGCAAAACCGCAGCCTGTATATCCAGCGAGCGCAGCACCGGCTCGAACAGCCACACGGCTCCCATTAGAATCGGGCTGATCGCCAGGCTCAGGTAAACGCCATTCACCAGCGAGCGGTGGCAATCCTCCACGTCGCCCGCACCGTAAGAATGCGACACCAGCGTGTCCAGTCCCAGCATCAATCCCGTCCCGAAAATCGCCGCGGAATTGAACAGAATGCTGCCCAGACTCACCGCGCCAATCGCGACCGCGCTGTTCGCTTGCCGTCCCACCATCATCGTATCCACGATCGCCATGGTCATCCATCCCAGCTCCGCCAGCACCAGCGGCAGCGCCAAGCGCAGCATGGGACGCGCTTCTTCGGCGATATAATGTGTGAACAAACGTTTAATCATGAAAAATAATCCCGGCGAATTAAACGAGAACCACTTCGGGCAGGCGCAGCAGAGGTCAGCTCACGCAGTGGCGCAACAATCGCCCACAAGTTTATACTCGTTGTGGCCCGTGCGTCTCTCCCAACCGAACGCGCGCACTCATTTTTCTGCTCTTCGCAGTTGAGGTTGCAGCGGACGCCTGCTCTTTAGGCGGGTGCCTTTGACTGGGCCGTTGTAGCGGCGCAGTTCAGTGCGCCATCGGTGGTACGGCAACAACCGCCGCAACGAACAGAACCAGGTCCAGCGACAAATTCTCGAGCCCGCCCTCTTTGGCGAATCCAATGGGAGGAAATCATGGCAAAAATAGAAAAACGCGTCGCCCTACCCGGCAGCGAACGAACTCTGTTGCCCGGCTCTCGCAAAATCGGCCCCTGCGACGCCCAGGAACAAATCCAGGTAACCGTATTTCTCCGCCGTGGCTCCTCTCCCAAACAGTTTCCGGACCTAAAAAAAATCGGCAAGCTGCTGCCCGCGCAGCGCCAGTATCTCTCGCGCGCGCAATTCGCCTCCCGCCACGGTGCGCGTCAGGCGGACATAAAAAAAATCCGCACGTTCGCCGCGCAAAATAAATTGAAAGTCGTCGCAGTCAGCCGCCCGCGCCGCTCGGTTCTTCTCAGCGGCACGATCGCCGCGTTCAGCCACGCGTTCGGCGTCGAACTGAACAGCTACCAGCATGGCGCCGGCACCAGCCGCATGCGCAGCGGTACGATTCAAATCCCCGCCCCGCTTAGCGGCATCATCCAAGGTGTCTTCGGCCTCGATAACCGTCCGCAAGCCAAGCCGCATTTCCGTATCCGCAAACAATCGCAAAATTCCGCCGCGCGCGCCCAAGCAGCAAGCGCTTCCTACAACGCCCCGCAAGTCGCGCAAGCCTACGACTTCCCCGCCGGCACCACGGGCAGCGGACAAACCATCGGCATTCTGGAATTGTCCGGCGGCTACAGCGCGAGCGATCTCAGCACCTATTTCAAAAATCTCGGCATCAACACGCCCACCGTCACCGCCGTCTCGGTAGACGGCGCCACGAATTCGCCCACGGGCGACGCCGATGGCCCTGACGGCGAAGTCGAACTCGATATCGAAGTCTCGGGCGCCGTCGCCCCCTCTGCGCAAATCGCCGTGTACTTCACTCCCAATACGGACCAGGGTTTTCTCGACGCGCTCACCACCGCCGTGCACGACACCAGGTTGAAACCCGCCGTCGTTTCCATCAGCTGGGGCGGACCGGAAAGTTCCTGGACGCAGCAAGCTCTCACCGCTTTCAATTCCGCCTGTGAAGATGCTTCTACGATCGGCGTCACGATCCTCGTCGCTTCCGGCGACGACGGTTCCTCCGACGGCGTATCCAGCGGCACGCCCACGGTAGATTTTCCCGCCTCCAGCCCCTACGCCCTCGCCTGCGGTGGAACCAAGCTCACCCTTTCCGGCACCACGATTTCCAGTGAACAAGCTTGGAACGAGCTTTCCTCCGGCGAAGGCGCCACCGGCGGCGGCGTCAGCGAAGCTTTCGCCCTGCCCGGTTATCAGCAAAGCGCGGGCGTCCCGAAAGCGCCCAATGGTTTTGTGGGCCGCGGCGTGCCGGACGTTGCCGGTGACGCAGATCCCGAATCCGGTTACAACGTGCTTGTGGATGGGCAGCAAACCGTGATCGGCGGCACCAGCGCGGTCGCTCCGCTGTGGGCCGGCCTGCTAGCGCGCATCAATCAGTCACTGGGAAAAAATGTGGGCTACCTGAATCCGCTGCTCTACACCAAAAATGTCGAAGCCACCCTGCACGACATCACCGTAGGCAGCAACGGCACGTATTCGGCGGGACCGGGATGGGACGCCTGCACAGGCTTGGGGACACCGAATGGCGCCGCACTGCTGGCAGCGTTGGGCGCGCCAGGCGCACCGACGAAGAAGAAGAAAAAATCTCCCACCAAACACAAGGCTGCGCGCGCAAAACGCCGCAAGAAGTCCAGAAAGCAGCGATGAAATCAACCTTGTAGCAAAAAGGCGATTAGGGCTGAGAAGGACTTTCGTCCAGGTGATCCCAAATCGCGTACGTCGCTCCTGCCAGCGCGCCCGTGAAAATCAAATAGAAAGCCAATTTACGGCGTCGGCGCTTTCGCGGCTGAATGATCGGGTTGTCCCCGCCGGTGCTTGTCGGGGAGGTCTGCTCGGCCTGTTCCCATTCCAAGGTCACGCGGTAACTTTTCCCGGCAGCAATCGTATGCAGCTCACCGTCATTGTCTAGCACCAACGCGCCGCGATACGCCGAAATCACGACTTCCTGCGCGCTCCTGATCGTTACCTGCCCGTAAGCGGGCTGCCCATCCGCCGCGCGCAAAATTCCCTGCGGAATTTCCAGCTCAATGTTGTCCGCGCCGTTCGAAGAAAATCCCACCGTGCCGCGCGTCACCAGCGCATGAATCGCCGTCGCATTTTGCGCCAGCGTCGCCGCGCTGTCCGCCAGCAAGTACAATTGGCTGCCGCCCAGCTTCAAGCGCAGACCGCCGCCCGCATCCGTCCCCACCGTGTCGCCGCGATAAATGGAAGTTCCCACCTCCAGCTTCGCGTTGTCCAGCTGCGCTTCCTGCGCCTGGATCACCGATCCCAACGGCTTCTCCACCGCCGCAAACGCCGGAAGATCCAGCAAGCTGACCGCCAGCAACACCACCAGACAGAATCGCGCCATCAGTCGCACAAGGCCCTCCCAGAGGTACGAATCGAACGTAGGCGCTGTCAACGATGTGGTCAACGATCATGCTGCGCATTGGTGCGTACAAATAACGTTGTAGTGGAAACGTAGTGGACGTTTCGCCGCGCAACACGCGCGCAACAAAGCGTTTAGTTCCCTCCGATCCCGCGCGAACAAAAAACAAACATTCCCCCTCCGCCCTGCAATTCGCTTCTTACGCCGCAACGAAATGCCGCTCCGGTAGTATAGTTTTGCGAGCACACGGGACGGGCTATGGAATTCCGGCAGCAAATGCGCATCCTGATTTCAGGGCTCTTTTTTCTTGCAGCGATAGGCCCACTCCAGATCGCTGCCCGCGCGCAATCGTCCGCCGCGCCATCGAGCTCAACGAACGCGGCCAACGCGAACGCCAACACCGATACAGACGACCAGCAAATTCTTCCCAGCCTGTATGCGAATCTTCAGTGGCGTTGCATCGGCCCCTTCCGGGGAGGCCGCACCGTAGCCGCCACCGGCGTCCCCGGCAATCCAAATCTGTTTTACATCGGCGTAAACAACGGCGGCGTCTGGAAAACCACCGATGCCGGTCGCACCTGGTTCCCCATCTTCGACGGCCAACCCACCGGCTCCATCGGCGCCCTGGCCGTCGCGCCGAGCAATCCTGACATTATTTATGTCGGCAGCGGCGAAGGTCTCCGCCGTCCCGATCTTTCCACCGGCGACGGCATCTACAAATCCAGCGACGCCGGAAAAACCTGGCAACACCTAGGCCTGCGCGACGGCCAACAAATCACCAATATCATCGTGAACCCGCGAGATCCCAATCGCGTTTTCGTCGCCGTCCTCGGCCATCCTTACGGACCAAACTCCGAGCGCGGCGTCTTCCGCTCCAGCGACGGCGGGGAAACCTGGCAGAAAATTCTCTACAAAGATGACGACACCGGTGCCACCGACCTCGCCTTCGATCCCCAAAATCCGCAAATTCTCTACACGGACATGTGGTCTTCCCGCCGTCCGCCCTGGACCACCGGCAGCCCGCTCGAAGGCCACAGCGGGGGTCTGTTCAAATCCACTGACGGCGGCGAAACCTGGAATCCGCTCAGCAAAGGTCTGCCGACAAACGCGCAAGGCCTAGGCCGCATTGGATTGGGCATTTCGCCCAGCAATCCAAATCGCATCTACGCGTTGGTTGACGCCGCGCCCGCAGTAGGCGGCCTCTATCGCTCCGACGACGCCGGAGAAAGCTGGCAGCGCGTCAATCATGAAGAGCGCATCTGGGGGCGCGGCTCCGATTTCGCCTGGGTGCGCGTCTCGCCCGAAAATCCTGACATCATTTATATCTGCAACACTTCCACCTATCGCTCCACCGATGCCGGCGTGAATTTCACCGCCATCAAGGGCGCTCCCGGCGGCGACGACTATCACACCGTCTGGATCAATCCCGAAAATCCGCGAATTATTCTGCTCGCCGCGGACCAAGGTGCCACCATCACCGTCAACGGCGGCGAAACCTGGAGCTCCTGGTACAACCAGCCCACCGCGCAGTTCTATCACGTCATCACCGACAATCAATTTCCCTACTGGGTTTACGGCGGACAACAGGAAAGTGGCTCGGCCGGAATCGCCAGCCGCAGCGACTGGGGCGAAATCACCTTTCGCGATTGGCACCCGGTGGGCACCGAAGAATATGGATACGTGGCGCCCGATCCGCTTCATCCCAATCTGATCTACGGCGGCAAAGTCACGCGCTTTGACATGATTACCGGCCAGACGCAGGACGTCTCGCCCGTAATTCTGCGCACCGGAAAATACCGCTTCAATCGCACCGCCCCGTTGATTTTTTCGCCCGCCGCGCCGCACACGCTCTATCTCGGCTCAAACGTCTTGTTCAAATCATCCGACGCCGGGCACAGCTGGCAAATCATCAGCCCAGATTTAACGCGCGAAGATCCCGGAGTTCCCCCCAACATCGGCAGCCTGATCGCGGACGATCCAGCCCAAGGCAAACATCGCGGCGTGATTTATTCGCTCGCGCCTTCTTCACTCGATGCAAATCTAATCTGGGCCGGCACCGATGACGGCCTCATCTGGCTCAGCCGCGACGGCGGCCAAAATTGGCGCGAAGTTTCTCCGCCCGGGCTGACTGCCTGGAGCAAAATCGTGCAACTCGACGCTTCCCGCTTCGATCCCAACGGCGTGTACGCCGCAGTGAATCGGTTCCGCCTCGATGATCTGCACCCATACATTTATCGCAGCCATGACGGCGGTCAAACCTGGGAAAAAATTACCAATGGCCTGCCCGACGACGCCTCCGTGAACGTCGTCCGCGAAGATCCCGTCCGCCAAGGCCTGCTCTTCGCCGGCACCGAGCGCGCCATCTACGTTTCATTCAACGACGGCGACTCCTGGCAATCCCTCCAACTCAATCTGCCCGCCACTTCCATGCGCGATCTTGTCGTCCACGGTGACGACATTGTAGTCGGCACCCACGGCCGCTCCTTCTGGATCCTGGACGACATCACTCCTCTTCGTCAGGTCACCGAGCAAACAGCCGCCGCACCCGCCTTCCTGTTCCGACCCGGAATCGCCTATCGCGTCCGCCGCAACATCAACACCGACACGCCGCTGCCGCCGGAAGAACCCGCTGGCAAGAATCCGCCCGACGGCGCCGTCATTGATTACAACTTGCAGTCCGCCGCCTCCTCTCCGGTGAAACTGCAAATCCTCGATGCCAATGGAAAGATCGTGCGCGGCTTCTCCAGTACCGATAAAGCGGAAGCCACCCTGGAGCAGCTGGGAAGGGAATTAAACGTCCCGCTCTACTGGATTCGCCCGCCGCAAATTCTCTCCGCTGCCGCCGGCGCGCACCGCTTCGTTTGGGATCTGCGCACTGCTCCGCCCGCGTCGCTCCGCCACGAATATCCCATCTCTGCTATCGTGCACGATACGCCGCGTCTGCCCGTCGGCCCAGCCGTCATGCCCGGCATGTACACCGTGAAACTCGACGTCGCGGGCCAAACTTATAGCCAGCCGCTCGAAATCAAAATAGATCCGCGCATCACTGCGCCCTTGGACCAACTCGACCAGCAATTCCGCCTCGCCTCGCGTATTTGCGAAGCCATGAACGCCAGCTTCGCGGCGCTCGGCCAGGTGCGCGCCGTGCGTGCCCAATTGCGCGACCTCGAACACCAGGCGCCCCAAGGCCAAGTAGCCGAAGCGATCCGCGCCCTCGAACAAAAAGTCTCGCCACTGGAAGGAGCCGCCGCGGGCTTCGGCCCGTCTAGTCATCAGGATAGCTTCGCGCAATTGAACGCTCAATTCGGCCAGATGCTGGGCGTAGTTGACGGCGCCGACGCGGCGCCCACGCAGACCGCGCAAGACACAACCGGAGATTTGCAGCGAGCGCTGGCCGCGCTGCAAAATCAGTGGGACGACATAAAGGCCCGCGACATCTCCGCGCTAAATGATCAGCTCCGCCGCGCCAATCTCCCCCTCATTAATCTCGCCGCAACCCTCGAGCCCGAACAAGAAACCTCGGGCGACGACGAACCCTAAATCCCATCAATCTTCGCAGCCAAAATAAAATCGCTCTCCGTCAATCCATTAATCTTGTGCGTCCACGTCGTAATTTCCGCCTTCCCCCACCCCAACAAAATATCCGGATGATGCCCCTGCTCCTCCGCAATCGCTCCCACCTGATTCACAAACGCCAGCGCCTGCTTAAAATCCGAAAACGTAAACCCCCGCACAATATGATGCCCGTCCACCACCTTCCACTGGGGCACCTCTTTGGCAAGAGCCTCGAGTTCTTTTCCAGCCAGCGGCGGCACTCCACCACGGCACGGCACACAACTCTTCTTCGCAAGCTCGCTCATCATTCGCTCCCTCCTGAATTCACGACCGCCTCCAATTCTACAAGAACACCCCTAGCGCACGACAGGCGGCGCCCCGCGCAACATCCTCCGCAAAAAAAATCCCGCAATGGCATCGCCCCAACCCATTCTGCTATTCTCTTGCGCGCGGCAATTCCCCAACCGCCGCTGAGGCGACCCGTCGCGAACCCTGCTCCTGTGAGGACCAAACATGCCTGATGAAGTCGGCGAACTAAAAGAACACGCGGAAGAAGCCGCGCACGAACCCAGCCTCGCTCCCGTCACTTTGACCATGGCCATTCTCGCCGTAGTCATCGCTACGGTCACATTGCTCGGCCACCGCGCCCACACCGAGGAAGTCCTGCTGCAAACGCGCGCCGCCGATCAATGGGCCTACTATCAGGCCAAAGAAATTCGCCGCCGCAATTACGAACTATTCCTCGACGAGCTTTCCGTTTTCTCTCTTCAGGACGCCAAGCAAGTGGAAACAATCAAGGAAAAGTACAAGAAGGAAGTCGACCGATACGCCGAAGAGCTGAAAGAAATCGAATCCGAAGCCCGCGCCAAGGAAGCCGAAGTAAAAGTCGAAGAAGCCCGCGCCGATCGCTACGATCTCTCTGAGGTCCTGCTCGAAGCCGCCCTGGTGATCTCCTCCATCACCTTGCTGACGCGCAAAAAGATCTTCTGGCTCTTCGGCATCGTCCTGGCCGTAGCCGGATTAGTCCTAGGCGTCACCGGCCTGATGATCCACTAACCCCCGGGGAACGCCAATCTCCTGATTGGCGTTTCGCGCAACGCACAACCCGGCTCACGGCTACCGAGAAGCCGCCGACCGCGCCTCCAGATACTGCCGCACGTACTCCCCAAACGCCTTCTCCAATTTCAAAGTCACGGCCCCTGGAGCCGCCGCGATCACCCGCCCATTCACCTCGCTCACTCCCAACATGCTCCGGTTCGTCGAAGAAATAAAAACCTCGTCCGCCGCATACAATTCCTCGGGCCGCAACGCGCGCTCTTCCACCGGAGCCCCTACGCCAGCTCCAATCTCCAGCAACACACTGCGCGTAATTCCCTGCAAACATCCCGCCGACACAGGAGGCGTCGCCACACGACCACCCTTCACGCAAAAAATATTTGCCGCGGTACATTCCGCCACTTCTCCGCGCTCGTTCAGCAGCACCACTTCATCAAATCCCGCCTGCTGCGCCTCGTAATAATTCCAGACATTGTCGAGCCACGAAATCACCTTGACTCCGGCCAAGGGAGAAGCCGCGTTCCGTCCATGCTCGCGCAATCCCAGCCGCGCCGGCTCGCGATACGCAGGCAAATCCGCCGAGCACACCAGCAAATCCACGCGCGGAAAATCCTCATCGCTCCGCCAGAATCCCACCTGGTTGTAAATCATATAAATCCGCACCGCGCCTTCCCTCACCTGATTGGCCCGCAGCACCTCGCCCAACTGCCCACGCACCGCACTCTCCTCAAAAGGAAACGGGCAATGCGTTCGTTCCGCGTCGCGCTGCAATCGCTTCCAATGCCGCTCGAACGCAAACGGGATCCCCTCATAAATCCGCACCGTCGTGAACAACCCCCAGCCATTCAACAGCCCCGCCTGCCCGGGCGAAAGCCGCACCTCCGCCACCGGCAGCAGGCGGTCATTATGAAATACAAAACGATGAATCATGCGGCCTCCACGCTGCCCTCCATTCTAGCGCAGAACGCATCTGCCATAGGTGGCTTCGGCAAAAGCCCGGCGAAACTGATTCACGCGCTTTCGTTTTCAGCCGCGGAAGAGGTGTTCAAGCTATTGACACCGACCGCGTCTGCGCCTAGATTGTTGTTGTGCTCATAGGGGGTTGCCGTGCGCTACGTTCTTAAATCTTTCCTGGTCGCCATCCTGTCCGTGGGCCTGCTGGGTGTTCCCAGCTTCGCCGCAAATGAAAAACCGCTTGGCCTGGTCACGCAGGCTACCGAGGCCCATTTGGGTTCCGCCGCGGTCGCGATCGGGACCACGGTGTACCCGGGCGATACGCTCGCCACGGACGAAGGCGGCACCGTTCGCCTCAAAGTCGGCGGCAGCCAGTTCTATTTGCTCGCTTCTAGCAGCGCCACCCTTTCCGCAGGCTCCGCTATAGTGAACGCCTCGGTCGCGCGCGGCACGGTGGGTTTTTCTTCCAACGGCACGGACCAGCTCTCGCTGGAAATTCCGGAAGGGATTGTGCGCGCTGCCAACGGCCAGCCTGGTTATGGGCAGGTCACCATTATCGGGCCGCGCGAGGTGATCGTTTCCGCGTATCGCGGCACGCTGATCCTGGACAATGACGGTGAGCTCCACGAAATTCCCGCCGGAAAATCTTATCGCGTCACCATGGACCTCGAGCCCGCCTCCGAACCCCAGGGCCCCGCAGGCGCAGGCGGCAATAACAAGGTCGTAGCGCCCCGCCGTCGCCACTTGCTCTTCGACCTCATCATTCTTGGAGCGGCCGGCGGCGCCAGCTACGCGCTCTGGTATCACCTGAGCGAAAGCCCCTACAACCCACAATAGTCCCGCACTTCAGGAATGCATCGCAACTCTGGTGCTATACCGAATCGTGCGGTCCTTACGTTTGCGGAAAACTAAAACGACGAAGAGGGTTTGACTTGCTAGCGGCCGCCTGGTTTCCAGGCAAGCGCAGCTGACTTTATCTTTGGATTTGTATCGGCGCACATCCGTGACGACCTAAGCAGGATTCCCATCACCGCGAGCGGGTGCCCCACTCTGCCGCATCAACCAACACTCCCGCAGCACGATCTTTCGCTCCGAGCTTTCTTCGGGCCGCTTTGCCGCGGCGCCAGAACTTCGAATCCCACCAAACCCGTCCTAGGTATGGCAAGCCCGAATCCCTGTCTTCTCAAAATATTGCTGATGATATTCCTCCGCGCGATGAAACTCCCCCGCCGGCACAATCTCGGTCACGATCGGCCGCTTAAACACGTGATCCTTCTCCAGCACCGCTTTCGACGCGCGCGCCTCTTCCTCCTGCTCCGCATCATGATAAAAAATCGCCGACCGGTACTGCGTCCCCACATCGGGCCCCTGCCGGTTCATCGTCGTCGGGTCATGGCTCTTCCAGAACACCGCCAGCAACTCCAGATAAGAAACCTGCGCAGGATCAAACTCCACCTCGACTGCCTCGGCGTGCCCGGTCCGCCCCGTGCAAACCTCTTTGTAGTTCGGAGTCTTCGCAGTCCCGCCAGTGTAACCAACGGTCGTCGATGTCACGCCCGGTACCTGCCGAAACGCATCCTCCACCCCCCAAAAACATCCCGCCGCAAGAGTTGCCTTAGCCATAACTGGAAAACTCCTTCGATATCAATTTACGAATCCAAACCGCGAATCTCCATGTTGCCACACCGCAGCGAATCGGTCGAGCCGCCCCAAACCCGGTCGCGCCCAGCCGTCCTTCCGCCGAACCAATTCCCCCCCACAAGAACCTCCCCTTCTCGATCACGGCCTCGCCGCGCGCGTGCGCTGATTTTGCGCCGCAGGTTCGGACGAAAACAACACACCAATCCCTTCCGCCAGAGTCGGATGCGTGAGGATTGCATCGCGCAACGCCGTATACGGCAAGCCCCCAATCATGGCAATCTGCACAGCGGCCATCATCTCCCCCGCGCCAACCCCGACCGCCGCAAAACCAAGAATGCGCTCGCCGTCGCTTTCCACCAACGCCTTGATAAATCCGCGCGTTTCACCAAGTGTCCGCGCGCGCAACACCGCCTCCATCGGGATTTTGAACAAACGATACGCAATCCCCCGCGCCTTAGCTTCCTTCTCACTCAAGCCTACGCGCGCGAACTCCGGATCTGTAAAAAGGCAGAACGGAACTTGCCTGCCCGTCGTCACGCGGTTACCGCCGCTCAGGTTGGCGTGCACCACCCGGAAATCGTCAACACTGATGTGCGTAAACTGCGGGCTCCCCGCCACCTCTCCGATCGCCCAAACGCCCAGCGCCGTCGTCTGCAGCCGCTCGTTCACCTTGATGTATCCGCGCTCGGTCACTTCCACGCCGGTCAGCTCCAGCCCGATTCCCTCCGTGTTCGGCTTCCGCCCTGTAGCCACCAGCAGATGACTTCCCTCCAGCGTTTTTTCCACGCCATTTTGCTCGATGACCACCTGCACAGCGTCGCCGGATTTTCCCGTTACCCGCTTCGGCTTCGCATTCAGGAAAATTTCCACGCCCTCGTCCCGGAAGACTTCGGTAAGAACTCCCGAAACATCGTCATCCTCTCGAGACACCAGCCGTTCGCTGCGTTCGACCAGCGACACCTTGCTCCCGAAGCGGCGCATCGCCTGGGACAGTTCTAATCCGATGTAGCCGCCGCCAATCACCAGCAGATGTTCAGGAACCTCACCAAGTTCCAGCGCCTCGATATGCGTCAACGGCTGCGCTTCAGCAAGCCCGGGAATCGGGTCGATCGCCGCGCGCGTCCCGGTGCTGACGATCACATTCGTCCCGCGCAATCGGCGCACCGATCCGTCCCGCAGCGTCGCCTCCACGGTTTTTGGCCCGACAAACCGTCCGCTCGCTAAAACGAATTCCGCTCCGGTCTTCTTGTAATTGTCGAGGTACATTTCGTTCATGCCCGTCACCATCCGGCGTTTGCGCACCCTCACCAGGGACATATCAATGCTGAAATCGCCGACGCTGATCCCGAAATCTTCACTGTGGCGAACGTACTCCGCCACCTTCGCGCTGTGAATGACGTTCTTGCTGGGTAGACACGCAATGTTCGGGCACGATCCCCCAATATATTTGCGGTCGAGCACCACCACGCGCTGTCCTTCACCGGCAAACGTCCAGGCAGCAAGTGTTGACCCCGTCCCGTCGCCCAGAATCACCAAATCGTATTCCTCCGCTTGCGCATCCTCGGCTCCCCGAAATGATGCTGCCGCAACCGTTGCATTCGCCATGATTGAATCACTCCTTGAAAATTTGTGTACGAATCCGCGACGAACCCTTATGTTGCCAAATTGTAGCGAGCTGGTCGAGAGGCCAACCCCGTCCCGGCATCGGCGCTGCTGGCTTAACGACGGAATGTCGGATGTCTGCGCCCCGCCGTACCCCGCCGTTTAATTGGCGCGAACACTTGCCCAACGGGCGACTGTCTAGACCTGCGCAATCACTGGAGAATCATCGGGGACGCGAGCTGCTTAGGGCGCCACCAGAGCCAGCGCGGGCATTCCTCCGATGTTCAGGACGCCGGTCTGCCGCATCTTCACTGTGTCTATCACCAAAATACCGTGCCGCTGCGGAGCCATTGCATAGAGTGTCTTGCCGTCATTCGCAGCTACGGCGCTCCAAAAGGGCTGCGCAGTCTTGATCGTGCCGATCTGCTTCCAACTGTGGGCGTCGAGCACGCGAAATTCGCTCGCCATCGCGTTATTGGGTCGCAGATTCGGCGGCCGGCCGTACTCCAGGTAGAAACGATTGTCGTAGGAGCGGTCGTAACCCCTGTTGTAACCCAGATAGATCTTGCTGCCATCGGGCGAGCTCGGCCATGCTGCAGGAGGAACGCGGTCGGGCAGATCCGGTCGTGCCAGGGTCTCGGCAAATTCCTGCGTCGCGGTATTCATCTTAATAACAGCGCCGTCTCCACGAACGATCGCTATTTCTTGCGCGTCGGGATCTTCAATAGCCTCTGCGGCCCCGACTCGCCTCTCCCATGGAAGTTTGATGGCCAAATTTTGCAGCTGGTGGGAGTTAGCGTCCACGCGAATCAGCCGCACCCGATTCGTCCTGGGACAGAAAAAATCGAATTGCTCCGCGCTGCGGTACGTGATGAAACGGCCGGGGCCGCAGTTCCACAGGCGCACGCTCTCCGGCAGAAAATTGCCGCTGCGCGTGTCGAACCCGGCCAGCAGAAACGAATCCTTGTCTGCCGATTCGGCCCCCAGCACCAGGATTCTCAGCGTCAAACCGTCGCCAGAAACCGCCATCGTCGAATATGGCGGCAGCGCATCGGTAACTGCGCGGCCCCCGATGCCGCCTCGCTGCAGGACCACGCCTTCGGCGGTATCGATCACCGCAAGTTCGCTGGAATCGCCGTCCGTCAGCGACGCAACGTACAGCGTGCTTCCGTCCGGCGAGAGCGCAAAATCCGCGCCGTCGCCCGTGCGAATGCTACCCATTACTTTGGCGGCCTCTGGATCAACGAGCCAGACGCGCCCGCCCGGTTCACCGGCAGCGGGCTGGGGATCCAGCACATATAACCAGCCGGGCTCGGGCCTCGCCCAGTTTTCGACTTCGATGTTCCCGCCTGAAGGCGCATCGGTCTGCGTTGCTGGGTTCGGCTGGCCGCCGCGTTGGCGCGCGCGGGCACGAGCCGCGAAACACATCGAAATGGACACGAAAATGAGAAAAGACAAGAACAACAGGAGATTCGCTTTCATACATCGCCCCCGGAACTCCCGCTTGAGCCGGAATTTCCGATCTAGGCCTAAACTTTCTGGATGGTACTGCTCTTCTGACTCGGACTCAACGATTTCGCCACGGCAACGAACCTCGGCGGGCGAGTGGAGCCCTCCTCGGCGCTCCCGCGACCGACGATGTGCTGGGAAAATGATCAGCTGGGATCGCTCAATCCGCGTCCCGAATCCAATGGTGTATACTCCGCGAGCGAAAAAAAACTATGGACACTCCCATTGGGTTCCGCGCGCTTATTTTGGTCGCAATCGCCTCGGCCCTCGTAATCTTCTGGCCGCCACAAGCATTCCCGCAGCAACAAGACTCGCAGTCTCTGTTCCCCGAAATGCAATGGCGCCTGATCGGCCCATTCCGCGGCGGCCGTGTGCTCCCCGCGCTCGGCGTTCCCGGCAAGCCCAACGAATACCTGTTCGGCGCAGTAGACGGCGGCGTGTGGAAAACGGAAAACGCCGGCCGGACCTGGCGCCCCATTTTCGACGCCGAGCCGACCGCCTCCATCGGCGCAATCGCCATCGCTCCCTCCGACCCGCAGACGATCTACGTCGGCACCGGCGAAGCAGACATGCGCTCTGATATTTCCGTTGGCGATGGCATGTACAAATCCACCGATGGCGGCGTCACCTGGCGCAACATCGGCCTGCGCGATTCGCAGCAGATCGGCAGCGTCCTGGTGGACCCGCGCGACCCGAACGTCGTCCTCGTCGCCGCGCTCGGCCACGGCTTCGGTCCCAATCCTGAACGCGGCGTCTATCGCTCCAGCGATGGCGGCGCCACCTGGGCAAAAGTTCTCGGCAAAGATGACGACAGCGGCGCGATTGACCTTTGCGCCGACCCCTCTGAGCCCCAAATCATCTACGCATCCCTGTGGCAAACCCGCCGCCCGCCCTGGAATGTTTACGCGCCCAGCAGCGGCCCGGGCAGCGGCCTGTACAAATCCACCGACGACGGCATCACCTGGAGTCAAATCACCGGCAACGGTTTCCCCAGCGAAGGTCTGGGCCGCATCGGAATCGCAGTCGCCCCCGGCAACAATGGCAATCGCATCTACAGTTTCGTTGACGCGCGCGAAGGCGGCATCTATCGCTCCGACGATGCCGGCCTAAATTGGCGCCGCGTTTCCTCCGACCCGCGCGTCTGGCAGCGCGGCTGGTATTTCGGCGGTATCACCACCGATCCGCGCGACCCAGACGTAGTGTATGTCGCCGACACCGCGCTCTATCGCTCCGCCGACGGCGGAGAAAAATTCGAAGCGATAAAAGGCGCTCCCGGCGGCGATGATTACCACACTCTCTGGATCGCTCCCGACGATCCCTCACGCATGATTCTCGGCAGCGATCAGGGTGCCGCCGTCAGCCTCGACCGCGGCGCCACGTGGACCTCTTGGTACAACCAGCCGACGGCGCAGTTCTATCACGTCACAACCGACAATCGTTTCCCCTATCGCGTTTACGGCGCGCAACAGGATAGCGGCACCGCCGCCGTCGTCAGCCGCAGCGATTACGGCCAAATCACTTTTCGCGATTGGTCGCCGATCGGCGGAGAAGAAAGCGGCTACATCGTCCTCGATCGCACGGACCAGAACATCGTCTACGGCGGAGGCCCCTTCGGCGTCCTGCGCCGCTTCAATTGGTCCACCGGCCAAAGTTTCGATATTTCTCCCGCCGCAATTCCCTTCAACGGCAGCAAGCTACGCTTCACCTGGACGTCCCCCCTAATAGACTCGCCGCAAAATCCCCACGTCCTCTATTTTGGCGCGCAATTCGTCCTGCGCACCGAAGACGCGGGCCAAAGCTGGCAAGCCATCAGCCCCGACCTCACGATAAGAAACCCGGCACCGGCAAACTCCGCGCCAAAACCAGGCGAGGTTGGTGGCGAAGCGAACGGGGTCGTCTACACCATCGCCCCATCTCCTGCACGCGCCGGCGAAATCTGGGCCGGCACCGATAATGGCCTGATCCAGCTCACGCTCGATGCAGGCGCGCATTGGTCAAACGTCACGCCGCCCGGCGTCGAGGACTGGAGCCAGATCAGCCTCATCGAAGCTTCCCGCTACAACGCGGCCACCGCCTACGCCGCAGTTGACCGCCATCAGGTGGACGACCTCCATCCTTACATCTACCGCACGCATAATTCCGGCAAGACCTGGGAAAAAATCGTCGCCAGCCTGCCAGAAAACGCTTACGTCCACGCAGTCCGCGAAGATCCCGTGCGCAAAGGCCTGCTCTTCGCCGGCACCGAAATCGGCATCTTCGTTTCCTTCGACGACGGCTCTTCCTGGCATCCCCTGCAAAATAACTTGCCCGTCAGCTCCGTCCGCGATCTCGTGATTCACGGCGACGATCTGGTTGTCGCTACCCACGGCCGAGCCTTCTGGATCCTTGACGACATCGCGCCTCTCCGCCAGTGGAACCAGGACTCCATGAAGCAAAGCGCGCACTTGTTTCCCCCCGCGCATGCCATCCGCATCCGCCGCAGCGAAAATCGCGATTCCCCGCTGCCGCGGGAAACACCGGTCGGCACGAATCCGCCCGCAGGCGCCATTTTCGATTACTTCCTGAAATCGCCCGCCGCCGGCGCAGAAGTTACGCTCGAAATTCGCGACCAGCAGGGCAACGTCGTGCGCAAATTCTCCAGCGAGGATACAGTGTCGCAACCCGCCGAGCCGCCCGAATTCCCCAAATTCTGGCTGCCGAAATTCGTCGCGCTCTCGAACGCTCCGGGAATGCACCGCTTCGTCTGGGATCTGCGCTACGCCTCGCCTTCCGCGCTCCACAACGAATATTCCATGACGGCGATCATCGGCAGCGGTACCATCACCGAGCCGCAAGGTCCGCTCGCGCTGCCCGGCGAGTACGAAGTCGGGCTGACCAGCGGCGGCCAAACCTACAAAGTCGCGCTGACAATCGACATGGATCCCCGCGTAAAAATCCCCCGCGAAGAATTGGTCAGTCAACTCGAACTCGAACAGAAAATCGACAACGCGTTGAGCAAAGCCACCGACGCCGCGAAGTCCATCGCCACTGTTCGCGAACAGCTCAAAGCCCTTCACAGTAGCCTGAGCGAAAAGCCAGATGCAAACTCCATCCTCAATGAGGTGGACGACCTCGACAAACGCGCCGAATCCATTCAAGGCAATCCCGCAGCTCCGTATCCCGCCACCCCAGGCGGACTCACCGGCGAAGACGGTACCCTCGCCACGCTAGCAATCGCAGTAGGCAGCGCCGACAGCGCCCCCACGGCGACCGCGTCCACCGCCTTCGCAGAATCCACCAAACATCTGAGCGAACTGCTATCCCGATGGGACCAACTGCAAAAAGATTTTGCCGCGCTGCACCAAAAACTAAGCGACTGAAGGCAGCTGGCGCAAAAACTCCGTTGCTAGCTGGAGGATGTATGTAGGACGCGGCTATTACTGTGCGGGAGGGTAGCCCCGAGCTCAGATCTTGACTCTGCAGCGGCGGCCTTCCGGCCGGCGTCTTTGCCGCTGCGTTTGAAGTTGTGGCGGCCGCCAGCCCTTTCGGCGGGCCTAGTTGAATCTACCTTTGAATTTCCGACCGCCGCCGCACAAGTAAGCTCTCAGTTCTTAGCGGTCCCGACGACTTCCGCAACCGTCGCGTTACGGTCCAAAATTTGTTCCAGCATCCCGGGAATCTCGAACACCGCCTGGTTCTTCAGTTCGCCCGCATGCGCCGTGAACCGCGCCAGATTCGCCGGGTCAATCATCCTTCCCACCGCCGGCACAATCTCACGGAAGCTCCGCAACACCACCCCCACCTCATTTTCCAGCACCCACGCCGCGTTATAACGTTCCTGCGGCAAAGTCCACGCATTGCAGGCGACGATTACCGGCAAACGCATCGCCAATGCCTCGCTCACGCTCCCCGGCCCCGGCTTGCCAATAAAAAAATCCGCCAGATGCATGTAGCGGTTCACGTCCTTGGTAAATCCCTCGACGAAGCGCGGCAATCTGGAACCAGCTGCCCGCAGCGCGCTAGCCAATTTCTCATTCCGCCCGCAAATAAAAATCAATTGCAGATCGAGCTTCGATTCATCCAGCCGCTCCGCAACCTCTAGCATAGCCTGCGAACCATAACCTCCAAATAAGACCAGCGCCGTGGGCAAATCCGCGCGCAGTCCCAACCGCTCGAGCCCCGCGACCCGCTCCTCCGCCACCGCTTCATAAAATCGCGGATGCAAAATCATCCCCGAAGCCCGAAAAATCCGGTTATCCATGTGCCCGTGCTCGCGCGCCTGCTCCGCCGCGCGCTCCGAGCCACACACCAGATACTGCCTCTGCCGCTCAATCCAGAAATGCGGCGGAAAATCCGCAATATCCGTGAGTACCGTGACGAATGGGCGTCCTGGCCACGCATTCGCGAAACTTTCATATATCGCCCGGTTGAAGTGCGGAATGAAAGACACAACCATGTCCGGAGCAGTTTCCCGCCAATGCCGCTCCAGCACGCGCACCGTGGCGGCATGCCGCGACCAAATCGCAAACTGCAACACTTTCATCAGGTAAACGCTGCCCAAAGTCCAGCCGCTGCGCAGCATCCAGTTGTAGTAGTCCTCGATGCGTATCCCCGCGTATCTCTTCAGGATATCCAGCTCATCGAGCAACTCTTGAATGTTAAGGAGGCGAACATCCCACGAAAGCTGTTGCGCCTCGATGGACATCTGTAGGGCCGTGGCGGCCGCGCGGTGTCCGCCGCCGGCGTCGAAAAAGCAGAACTCGATTCGCTGCATGAGCGCGGAGTCTCGCATCGCTTCTGCCGAGTTCTGCTACGGAACGATGAAAAGACGGTTACTGTGTCGAAAGAGTTAAATATCTGTATTTTCAGAACTTTAGCACGCATGTCATCTGCCGGTAACACGCGCCGCCTATTCTCGCAATCGTGAGATGCGACCTGCATGTTCACTCCTACTTCTCCGGTGCCTGTACAACCCCCTTTGTCGGAAAGTTTTGCCGCGAAAGTTATAGCGATCCCCGCGCGGTCTATTCCCTGCTGCAGCGCCGCGGCATGAACCTGTTCACCCTCACCGATCACGATTCCATCGAAGGCGCCGAACTATTGCGCCACCATCCCGATTTTTTCGTCAGCGAAGAACTAACCTGCAAGATGCCTAGCGGCACCGAAGTGCACATCGGCGTGTACGACATCACCGACCGCCAGCACCAGCAGCTGCAGCAGCGCCGCAACGATCTGGTTGCGCTCCTGATGTATCTCACCGAGCGCCGCCTCTTCTTCAGCATCAATCACGTTTTCTCCGCCGTTACTGGACGCCGCGATCGGGAAGACTTCGCCTGGTTTCAGGAATATTTTCCCGCCGTCGAAACGCGCAACAGCCACATGCTCGAAAGCGCCAACCAGCGCGCCGCGCAGCTCGCCAAACAATGGGACAAGATCGCCATCGGCGGCAGCGACGCGCACGCGCTGCCCTCCGCCGGCACCGCTTACACCGAAGTTCCTGGCGCCCGCGATAAGGAAGAATTCTTCGAAGGTCTGCGCGCGGGCAGGGGAGGCGTCGGCGGCGAATCCGGCGGCTTCAGCAAACTCACGCGCGACGTCTTGGTAATCGCCTATGAAATGATGCGCGAAAAATCCTGGACCGTGTTGCTTTCGCCGCTGGCCGTGCTGATCCCGGTCATCACTTATTGGAATTATCACGACGAACGCGCCTTCGGCCGCCGTTGGGCCGGGGAGATTCTTGGCACGCCTGAAACCCGCAAACATCCCCGCTGGATATCGGTGCCGCAATCTGCGGCGGAGGAATGGGTATGACAGTCGCCAAAGCTGTCTGGAACCAGATTCAATCGAACGACCATCGCCTGATGCGCCGCGTGCATCGCTGGCGCGCCCCGCGCTGGTTTCGCATTCTGATGATTTTGATGACGCGCATGGGCGACGGCTGGCTCTGGTACTCGCTCGGCCTGATCTTGCTCGTCTACGGCGGTGAACACCGCTTCCTCGCCATCGGCGCAGCCGCCTCCGCCGCGCTGCTGGGAATTTTGCTTTTCCGCGCTCTGAAGAAAACCAGCAAGCGGCAGCGACCCTGCGAGATCGAGCCGCACTGCTGGTCCTTGATTCTTCCCCCCGACAAATATTCGTTTCCGTCAGGCCACACCATCACGGCCTTCGCCATCGCCCTCTCGCTAGGCCTGTTCTACCCGCAGCTCCAAGGCGTCCTACTGGCCGTCGCGCTTCTCATCGCCTCCTCCCGCATAATCCTAGGCATGCACTTCCTCAGCGACGTCCTGGCCGGCTCCGCCATCGGGATCGCGCTGGGCACACTGAGTTACCACGTATTCACAACAATCCTCTAAACACATGCGACACGAACGCTGGCGCCTCCCCGCCGCAACCATCGCCACCGTTGCAAAATTCCGCGGCCGTATCAGCCTGAAAGTTTATCGATCCGTTGCGAAAACGAAATGGAAGTACCGGCGGCGCCGTGCGCATATGCAGCAACAGGACGCGCGCGCAAAAATTTAAGGCAGCAAAAATCACCGCGACCCGCGCATCAACCTGTCCATCACAGTTTCGTTTGCACCTCGGCTTCAGCGGAATCGCCGCTCCCATCACCACCGCGCTCAGCGCCTTTTGCCAGCCGCGCGGCTATGGCAACTTTCGCCGCGCCGATGCTGGGAGCGCCAATCTCCCGATGGCAGATCCGCGCCATTCCCCATTCGTTACTCGTCACTTATCGCTAATCACTTCGTAACCCCTCCATCCCATGCACCATCACAATCACCGACCGCGCCGCCGCCTTCCGGTCCTTCGCAATCTCCTGATATTCCGGCGACTCCGCCCAATCCCGAAACGACGCCTCGTCCGGAAACGAAAGCACCACAATTCGATTTCCATCCCAAGGACCTTCGAACACCACCGGGCTTGCGTCCGCCGCCAGCAAACTCCCCTTATATTTCGTGAACACATCCATAAACCGCTCCACGTATCGCCCGTACCGAGCCCGATCATGAATCCATAATTGCGCAATGGCGTAAACGCTCATCACCCCTCCTCACCCGCGCCGCTTGGCTCAGCAAGAAACTAATTTCCGCCGCACACCCCTGTTTTCACTCCCGAAGTCGCCACGCCGTACTGGTTCGCTCCCGCTACGCGCGTGCCTCCACCCAACAGCACCACGCTGTCCACCGGCGCCGGCCAATTCATCTCGTATAATCCGCGCGACGCATCCACCGCCCGCCACGTTCCGCGAAACGTTCCGCTCGTGAACGTTCCGTTCGGCGACACGTCCACATTCCATCCGTTCGCCCAGTGCCAGGTTCCCGCCAGGCCCACGCTCCCTGTCACACGGGCGCCCGAAATCGGATACCCGTACTGATTCCCTCCACTCATCGTCCGTTGGTCCGGCGAAACCGTCAGCGTCTCAATCATCACCGGCCAGGTAAACGTGTAGGCCCGTCGTTGCGCGTCCGCCAGGCGCCAGTGCCCGGTGAAAGGCCCCGCCCCAATCGTGCCGTCCGCGCGGAACACCACCTGAGAATTGTTGGACCAGGTGTAACAGCCCACGATCGGATCCGCATTCGCATTCGAGCCCGATGATTTCGGCGCCGGAGTCTTCTTCGGAACGGGCGTCACGGTATTTCCGCCAGCAGCTTTCGGATCGCTCCCTGCTTCTCCACCGCCCGCAGGATTCAAAGTCTCCGGCGTGAGGGCTGACCCACCTCCCGAGCTCCCTCCGTTGCGCATCAACGTCATTCCCATCACCACCGCAGCCAGCACCACCACCGCCGCAACGCCGATCCAAATCTTCTTCGCCGATAATCCGCCGCCACTTGCGCCAGCACCCGCAGAAGGCATCGCAGCCGCACTCGGCGTCGTCTTCGCCGCGGCACCGCGCTGCCACATCACCGTCGCTTCAGATCCGCCGAATGCCGCACCCGACATCGGCTCGCCGCTCTTCGCCGGAATCAGCTTGTGCACCGTCGCCGCCAGGTTATCCAGATGGTGCTCCATCGGTGGCGTCATCGCATCCAGCCAATGCACCGACCCAATGAAATAATCCAGCGATTTCCCGGGCGCCACGTCCTCGATCCGGAACGGCAGAATCGCGACTCCGTTGCTCACCGCGCGTTCCACTTCCTTCGGAATGTGCCCCGAAGCATTCGCGCTCGAGGAAAACACCAGCACCATCACCTTCGCGCCGTGTATCGCCTCAATGATCGCTTCGCCGTACGACGTCCCCGGCACAATATCCCGCGGCGCGATCCAGCAGCGAATCCCCGCAGCCTCCAGCCGCGCGCACACCGCGTCCGCCACAATTTTGTCTTTTGACGCGTAGCTAATGAACACATCGAACGACACCAGAAGGGCCTCCCTGCTCCGAACCGGTCAGCGTCTGATAGCCTCCGACGCCTGCCCAATTCGCATCAGAATCTTATCATTCACCCACCCAACTACATTTCTCAACTTGCGCCACTGGCCCGCGCATTGTGCGCCGCTCTCGTCCGTGATACAACGAATTCGCCACGCACGAGCCAGCACGCAGCGGCGAGCCATTTCCATTCCGCGTGCAACGCATTTTGTGGAATATGGCCGACACCTTTGAACCGTGAATTTCATCTATGTATTTAGCATTCAGCATTATCGAGACTTGCTAAGACATCTGGCGAAAACCTGCAGGTTTTCGCCCGGGGGTTTGCATATCATGCGCAGCAACGTACGCCTCGCCTGTTTTCTTCTCGTCACTGTCCTCTGCAGCGCTGCCGCTTCAGCCCAGCAGGTGAGCCCGCAAGCGCGGGCGGCCACCGGCAAAATCTATCTCGACGTCGTCGTCAGCCCGAAATCTGGCCCGCCCGTCGCGGATCTCCAGCAATCAGACTTCACAGTGCTGGATAACAATTCCCCGCAGGCCATTACCTCTTTCCAAACTGTCACCGGCCGCGAGGCTCCGATCGAGGTCGTCCTGGTCATTGACGCGATCAATACCGATGCCCGCACCATAGGCTACGAACGCAATCAGATCGACCGGTTCCTCCACGCCGAAGGAGGCCGCCTCGCCTACCCCGTCGCCATCGTCGTCGCCACGGATACAGGGGTTCAGCGGGCTGAGAATTTCTCGAGCGACGGCAACGCCCTCAGCGCCGCCATGGATCGCGATCAGATCGGTCTGCGCGACATCGGACGCTCCGCTGGTTTTTACGGCGCAACCGAACGCCTGCAATATTCTCTCCAGGCGCTAAATCAAATTACTGCCAGCGAGGCTCCCCATCAGGGCCGTAAAATCCTGCTCTGGATTTCTCCCGGCTGGCCTCTGCTTACCGGGCCCAATATCGAGCTCGATTCCAAGCAGCAAGATCAGATCTTCGCGCAAATCGTAAGTCTTTCCACTCAACTCCGGCAGGCGCGCGTCACCCTCTACAACGTCAATCCCATAGGTGCCGGCGAGTCTGTCTTTCGCGGCACGTACTATGAGGAGTTCCTGAAAGGTGTCAGCAAACCCAGCCAGGTCAATCTGGCCAATTTGGGGCTCCAGGTGCTCGCCATTCAAAGTGGTGGTCTCGCTCTCGAGTTCAATAACGATGTCGCCTCGCTCCTGCAGCAGTGCCTTTCCGATGTCGCGCCATATTACGAGATCTCCTTCGACGCTGCCGCAGCCGAGCGCCCCGACGAATACCATCACCTCGAAATAAAAATCGCCAAGCCCGGCCTCACCGCACGCACTCATCAGGGTTATTACGCGCAACCAGCGTCGCGCAACTAAACAGCGCGCCAGATAATTCGCCGGAGAGAATCTCAAGCGCGGTAGGTGCGACGTCGTTTGCCTGACGTCGTGACACGCCCTCTCCAGTAATTTCACACCCGCAAAAAACGTACTTCGTCAACGGAGCGCGATACCTTCCAGCGCATTCTTCGGTACGTAACCGAAAGGCATCAACCCACTCCCCCGTCTATGGGACCCGGCGATTGACCCTGTCATACTGGCCGAGCTTGCAGTCGAAATCCGGCAACGCCCCAAGGAATCTAACGCATGCTTAACGGCTCGCGACTCGGTTGCTTGATCCTTGCCGCTTTACTTTCTACCGCCGCAGCGTCCGCGCAACAAACCCCGCGGCCGGCCCCACCTGCCATCAATCAAATCCTCCTCGACGTGGTCGTCGCCCCAAAATCCGGGCCGCCAGTTGGTGATCTCAAGCAGCAGGACTTCACTCTGCTGGACAACAAAGCGCCTCAGGGCATCACCTCGTTCAAAGCTGTCCCCGGCCGCCAGGCTCCGGTCGAGATCATCCTGGTAATCGACGCGGCCAACACCACTGCCCAGACCATCGCTCGGGAGCGCATCCATATTGATAAAGTCCTGCGTGCCGAGGGGGGACGCCTCGCCTACCGGCTCGCCATCGCGATTTTCACCGATAAAGGCACACAAATCCTCGGCGGCGGATTTTCGGCCGATGGAAATGCGCTCGCCGCCCAACTGGATCAAAATGAAATCGGTCTGCGTGATCTCGGTCGCTCCGCCGGCTTTTACGGTGCCGCCGAACGCTGGCAGCTTTCCCTGAAGGCCCTGACTCAGCTTGTTGCCGGCTTGGCTGCGCGTCCCGGCCGTAAGCTCATTCTGTGGGTTTCTCCCGGATGGCCTCTGCTGTCCGGCCCCAACGTGGACCTGGATGCCAAAATGCAATCGATGATCTTCGGACACATCGTCAATCTCTCGACTCAGCTCCGCCAAGCCCGCGTCACCCTCTACAGCGTCGATCCTCTGGGCAACAGCGAGTTTGTCGGCCGCGCCTCGCTCTACCGGGAATTCGTCAAAGGAATCAGCAAGCCCAGCGAGATTCAGGCCGGCGATCTCGGTCTCCAGGTGATCGCCACCCAGACCGGCGGTCTGGCGCTCAACTTCAACAATGACATCGCCGCTCTGTTGCAGGAATGCATCGCAGATGCCGCCCCATACTACGAGATCTCCTTCGCCGCAGCCGCAGCCGAGCGCCCCGACGAGTACCACAACGTCGAAATAAAAATCGCCAAACCCGGCTTAACCGCCCGCACCCGCCAGGGTTATTACGCGCAACCACAACCTGCGCCACAGAATTAAGCGGTACGGGCCACACGCTCGACGCCCGAGCCTTCGGACGCTTCCACAACGCACGGACGTTGATCTCTGTCCTTCCGCGCGACAGTGCCGTCCCAAAACCGAGCATTCCACCGCGTACCGCCGCTTTAAAGGCCTGTAGCCTGTTTATAATAAACGCCTTACGGCTGTCGGTCACGGAACTATACGTGCCTCGACGCCCACGAAGCTTGCGGGCTATTTGGTCGTGGTGTTTAATCGCATTCCCAACGTGGTACAAAGGGTCCCTGGAACGCTCCTCTGTATCCCCGATAACTGGGAGGTCGACCGGCGATGTTGAAACTAGACGTTCTTATTCGCGACTTGAAAGTCGCGCTGCGCTCTCTTGCGCGCACCAAGGGCCTGGCGATTACCGTGATCCTCACGCTCGCCCTGGGCATCGGCGCCAACGCCGCCATCTTTAGCGTCGTCCGCGGCGTGCTTCTCCGCCCGCTGGTCAATCGCGATGAGAATCGCCTGATATACATTCGCCAGAGCGCCCCGGGCATCGGCGTTGAAAACACCACCTTCTCGGTTCCCGAAATCCAGGATCTGCAATCCCGCACAAAAACAGTCAGCGAGTTCGGCGACTTCTCCACCATCGGCTTCAGCATGGTCGGTCTCGGCGAACCGCGCGAAGTCCGCGCTGGTGTCGTCGACGGCTCCTATTTCGAAGTCATGGGTCTGCATCCGGTGCTCGGCCGCTTGCTCGATGCGCACGATGACGGCCCCAATGCTGCAGGCGCTGTGGTCCTCACCTATCGCTTCTGGACCAATTCGCTGCACAGCGATCCCTCCGTGCTCGGCAAAACTCTCAAACTTGATACCGGCGATCCCGGCGGCGCGCGCACTGCCACGATCGTCGGCGTTCTCGAACCGTCCGTGCCCTACCCTGCCGAAACTGAGCTCATCGCCAACGTCGTAACCAGCCCGCACCATCTTTCTGCGACCATGGTTACCGGCCGCGTGCATCGCATGACCGAACTATTCGGCCGCCTCGCCCCCGGCGCAGACATCAACCAGGCTCGTGCCGATCTGCGCACCGCCTACGGCTCGATGACCTCCCAGCATCCCGAAGCTTATCCGCACGCCGACAGCTTCCAAATCAGCGCCGTCTTTCTGCGCGAACAAATCACCTCGCGCGCCAAAACCGTGCTCTGGGTCCTGCTCGCGGCCTCCATACTCGTCTTCGTCATCGCCTGCTCCAACGCCGCCAATTTGATCCTCGCGCGCACCGTTCGCCGCGAAGGCGAACTCTCGATCCGCGCCGCTCTGGGCGCTAGCACCGCTTCGCTGCGCAGGACGCTGCTCATAGATAGCCTCCTGCTTTGCGGCGCCGGCGCGGCACTCGGCATATTGATCGCGCGTCCAATGGTCGCAATCCTGGCGCGTTACGCTTCGCGGTTTTCTGTCCGCGCGCTCGATCTCAGCGTGGATTCCAGCATGCTCTGGGTGGGCGCGCTGCTCGCAGTCGTCGCCGCCGTGCTGCTCGCGTTCGTCCCGCGCCTGCCTTCGGCGGAGACCTCAAACGGATTGAGCCTGGCGAGCGGCGGCGTGCGCATCACCGGCAGCACCGGCCGCCGTCTGCGCGTCTTCGCCGTCACGCAGATCGCCGCGTGCTTCATGCTGCTCGCCGGCGCAGGCATGTTGCTCAAGACGCTGCTCGCTCTGCAAACCGTGCACACCGGTTTCGACACGCACAACGTTCTCGCCTTGAACGTTCCCGTCGTTTCCTACGGACGCACGCCCGATCAGATCCTCGGTTTCTATAAAGAAGCGATGCGCCAAATCGCCGCTCTGCCCGGAGTGGACCGCGTCGCCGTCGGCACCGCCGTACCTTGGCGCGACAAAGGCATCTTCGGCCCCGGCTTCCAGTTCTCCGCCGAAGGTCACGTGCGCGCCAACGGTGAAGAAGATCCCCACGCGCAATTCCGCACCATATCGCCCGGATTTTTCGCCGCACTAGGCGTCCCCATCATCGAAGGCCGCGATTTCAATGATTCCGATCGCAAAGACAGCGAGAAAGTCGTCATCATCAGCCAGAGCGTCGCGCTCCGCATGTTTCCCACCAGCGACGCGCTCAACCAGCACATCCTGTGGACCGACCCGGTGATGCAATTTATAGACGTCAGCACCGCGCCGCGCCGCATCGTCGGCATCGCCGCCGATGTGGACGATGAAAACGTTGTCCCCGGCGCCGCTCTGACCGTCTATCATCCGCTCGACCAGGAAATCGGCGGCGGCCGCTTGTTCGTGCACACGCACACGAACCCCTACACGCTGGTAACTCCGATCACGCGCATCATTCGTGATTTGTCCGTGGATCAACCGGTAGAAAAAGCCGCCACGCTCGACGATGTTCGCGCCGAAGTCCTCACTCCGGACCGCTTGAACGCACTGGTGTTCGGCGGCTTCGCTGCTGTAGCTCTGGCGATTGCGGTAATTGGCGTAGCCGGTGTGCTGGTATTTTCAGTCAGCGGCAGGACGCGCGAGTTCGGCATCCGCCTCGCATTGGGCGCGCAACCGCGCAACCTTCTCGCCAGCGTAATCGCGCAGGGCGCCGTGATGGCTGGGGTGGGCATCGTAGCGGGCGCCGTATTCGGCTACCTCCTTGCGCGCCTGGCCAGTAGCTACATCGTCGACATGCGCATGCCCGACGCCGTGCCGGTAATGGCCTCCGCCGCCGTGCTGCTGTCCGCCGCGGTAGTAGCCTCCGTCCTGCCAGCAGCCCGCGCCTCGCGCATCGACGTAATGGACGCCCTGCGCTCCGAATGACCCGCCCGGGAATGCCAATCTCTCCCGATTGGCGATCCGCGCCGAAGTTCCGCACCGTGCCTCACCCCCTCGATAAAATGAACGGAGCGGCGACCTTTAGCTCGGGCCCTTTGACGTTGCCGTTGAATCTGTAGCGGCGGTCTCAGGCCGCCTCAGCCTTCGCCGTTGAATGCGTTTTAGGCGGGCGTCTTTGAATTTGCCGTCGCTCTGGCCGCGGACGTCGTCGTCGTAAGGGGGTTTAGACACAACACTTCCACCAAAAGACCAAACAAAACAACAACTTCCCAATCGCCGCAACCACTATCCCCTTGACATTGAAAAATTTTCGAATTAAGTAATCAACTCGGTGATCGGCCCTTGCTAAACAGTGCAGCAAAGGCCGATGATTCCCGCGCGGCGTGAAACACGGAGGAAGCATTGAATCGTTTGCGTAACTTTGTAAGTGAGAGCCCTATCTTTTCTGCGCTCCCACGATCGTTTAGTAGCCGGCTAAGCCGCTACTTCGAGCCGGGCAATCTGGCGACCATCGCCTTTGTGGCCCTGGTCTACTTCGTCGTCGGGAAGATCGGTCTGCGGCCGGCTACGCCGAACGATTCCGTCACTGCGATTTGGCTTCCCGCGGGGATTTCCCTGGCGGCTTTGCTGTTACGAGGTCACCGAGTATGGCCGGGCGCCTTTCTCGGTACTTTTTTCCTCAGCATTGCAATCATCGGATCAATTTCGATTTCGTTGTTTCTTGCTGTTGGCAATATTTTGACGGTGCTGCTGGCAACGTATCTCATCAACAGATATGCCCACGGCAAGAGCGCTTTCTTTAAAGCTCCTGACGCTTTACGTTTCGTCTTCTTTGGCGCGATGCTGGCGCCGGCGCTGTGCGCTACCTGGGGAGTCAGCTTTCTTTGCCTGGGTGGTTTTGCCAAGCTGACTGATTTGCCGCCGCTCTGGTTCGTTTGGTGGGTTGGGGATATGTTGGGCGTACTTTTTGTCACCCCGTTTCTGGTGCTCTTGTTGGGGCACAAACATCGTTTCTTTGGCCTGGCGGAACCGCTGGAAATTACGGCTCTCATCGCAGGTCTCAGTATCATGTGCGTGCTGAATTTCGGCCATCAGCCGATCTCCTCGATACCGGCAAACGGCCTGCTGTTTCTCTGCGCTCCTTTCCTGGTATGGTCAGCCCTGCGCTTTTGCCCGCTCGAAGCGGCCGGTGCCACACTGGTCATGGGCGGATTTGCCATGTGGGGTTCTCTGCATGGATTGGGTCCTTTTGAGAACGCCGCCGGTCTGCCGCTGTTCGTCGGTGGCTTTATGGCCGTGGGCACTGCTTCCACCTTGACCGTCGCCGCGGCATGCGCCGAACAGAAAAGCGCGACAAAAGATGTATTGGGCATGTATTGTGTTCTGAAGGACGTAAAAGAAGGCGAAATTCGCGTGCTGCAAAATACTGTGGAGGCTCTTCAGATAGAGCTGGCAAGGAAGAGCGCCCGTCGTACAAGTGACTCGTCTCCGGAGACTATGCCCTGAGGCGATGTCCCTCTAAACTTTGACGGTCGCATTCCTAGAATTCTGATCAACGAAAGGCACGTCATTCTCAATGCCGGCGACCTCGCCTTGCCTGCCATAATCGGCGGCAGGCAGTACGCCAAAAAGGTGTCTCACATGATTATTGGTGAAAGGTTGCGTACTCTGCGCGAGCAAAAGAATCTATCGCAGGGAGATATTGAGAAGCGCACCGGATTGCTGCGCTGCTATATTTCGCGTGTGGAAAACGGACATACCGTTCCGGCCGTCGAAACTCTGGAAAAAATGGCGCGCGCTCTGGAAGTTCCTCTCTATCAACTCTTCTACGATGGTGAGGAACCTCCCAAGCTCCCGGATTTCGCCTTGCGCAAGAAGGGCGAAGATCTCCCCTGGGGGAGTTCCGGCAAGGACGCTCGGATCCTCAGCAACTTCCGTAGGCTTCTGCAACGCGTCAGCGAAAATGACCGCAAGCTACTGGCATTCATAGCCCAGAAAATGGTCCGGCAAACCACTCTCCGCGCGAAGACGTAGCCAGTTAAAATACAACTCAAAAAGATTAAGGCCCGTGGGTACGGGTGTGCTGTCCCGGAAGTAGATTCACATCGTCGTTCGACTCTAGCGAAGCGGTTTCGGCCCTCGCCGCCACATCCACCTCAGAATCACCATGCTTGCCTCTGCGTGTTTTCTGGTACAGAATTCCGATGCCAATGAAAAATGCCGAAGTACGAAAAGAATTGCAAAAATCGGGCGACGCACGCCCCACGGTCGTGAGCATCAACAAGGCGCAGGTTAATTCGCACGAAGATGCCCTCGGCCCGACCGTCGAAGAGCGCCTGACCGCCGGCAGAGCTTTGCGCGAGCGCGTGCCGCGGACTTCTCACGCGAAGTGGACGCCGTCGCCCCATCGTCCTGAGCCGGTGGCGTTGCTCAGGGAATCCAATCGCGGGCGTTTGGCGGAACTTCTGCCGATCCGCTACGGACGCATGAGCGTCTCGCCCTTTGCCTTCTTCCGCGGCGCGGCGGCTCTGATGGCTTGGGACCTGGCGGCGACTCCCGTGACGAAAATTCGCGTCCAAGCCTGCGGCGACTGCCACTTGCTGAATTTCGGCGGCTACGGCTCTCCGGAGCGGCGGCTCGTTTTTGACATCAACGATTTCGACGAGACTCTTGCTGCGCCGTGGGAGTGGGACGTAAAGCGCCTCGCTGCCAGCGTCGTGCTAGCCGGCCGGCAAAAAGGAATAAAGGAACGGCGTTGCGGCGATGCGGCGCGCGCCCTGGTGGCTTCCTATCGCAGGCACATGCGCAAATACGCGCGCATGCCCTATCTGGCAGTCTGGTATTCGCACATTGATGTGGAACTTTTCATCGCGAAAGCAAAAACCGCGCGCGACCGCAAATATTGGAAGCAAGTGGAACACGCTGCGAAGATGCAGACGGCCGAATACATCTTGCCGAAAATTACGGAAGTCTCAAAGGGCAAGCGGCGCATTATTGATCATCCTCCCCTGGTTTATCATCCGCGCGACGTCGCCAGAATTGACGAACACGTCCGCGCGCTCTTCCATCGCTACAGACTCACGCTGCCCGAAGAACGCCGTGTGATCCTGGACCGCTATCACATCGTGGATATCGCGCGCAAGGTCGTGGGAGTGGGCAGCGTCGGCACGCGCTGCGACGTGGCGCTGCTGATGGCCGGAGATGACGATGCGCTAGTGCTGCAGCTGAAAGAAGCGCTGCCTTCCGTGCTGGAAGTGTACGCGGGCAAGAGCCATTTTCTGAATCACGGCGAACGCGTGGTTACGGGCCAGCGCATGTTGCAAGCGGCAAGTGACGTGTTCCTGGGCTGGACGCACGCCGACGACGGCCGTGATTATTATTTCCGCCAGCTGCGCGACATGAAAATGAAATTCGATCTGGAGAGCATGACGAAATCGGAATGGCTGGAGTATGTGCAAATCTGCGGCTGGACTCTGGCGCGCGCGCACGCGCGCACGGGCGATGCGGCGCGCATCGGCGGTTACATGGGCAAGAACTCCACATTCGACGACGCGATCGGAGAATTTGCGGTGACCTATGCGAACCAGACCGAGCGGGACCACGCCGCGCTACGGAAGGCGATTCGCGCCGGTCAGGTGCGCGCGGCGGAAACTCCGGCGGCGTAAGTCACAAATCCAGCGGTAGCGGATTTTTCCCGGTGATCAGCCGCGCGGAGCGGCTGAAAGTTAAATAGAGCCATGCCCACTGCAGCATCACCAGCAGGCGGTTTTGAAATTGTATGATGTAAAGCAAGTGCACGAAAACCCAAATCAGCCAAGCAGGCCAGCCTGAGAGACGCAGCCAATTTAAATCCGCAACGGCCGCGCCGCGCCCGATGGTCGCGAGATTTCCTTTGTCGAAATAATGAAACGGGGGAAGTTTTTGGCCGCGCAACCGCGCGCGAATTAACTTCGCGACGTAATGGCCCTGCTGAATCGCGGGCTGCGCGACACCCGGAAGCGGGCGTCCCGTTTGGTGGCTGTAATTTGAAAGGTCGCCGATCACGAAAATCTCCGGATGCGCCGCGATGCTCATGTCCGGTTCCACGATCACGCGCTGCGCGCGATCCAGTTTCGCTCCCGCTTCCTGGGAAAGAATCACGCCCAGAGGCGAAGCCAGCACGCCGGCGGCCCACAGCACCGTGCGCGTAGGAATAATTTCGTCTTGATCGCCAACGCGAATGGTGACGCCGTGCGCGCGAATGTCCGTGACCATCGCGCCGGTTCGTACCGTGACGCCGAGTCGCTCCAGCATTTTTCGCGCGGCTTCGGAAAGATTCGGCGGATACGATGGCAGCGCGCGGTCCGTGCCTTCCACCAGGATGATGCGAGTTTGCGACGGATCGATCGCGCGGAAATCGTGGCGCAGCGTGTCGTGGGCGATTTCGCCGAGCGCGCCGGCGAGTTCCGCGCCGGTCGGACCTGCGCCAACGATGACAAACGTCATCCAAGCGCGCAGCTTCTCCGGATCGCGTTCGCGCTCGGCGGCTTCGAACGCAAGCAGGATGCGGCCGCGCATGGCGGTGGCATCATCAAGATTTTTCAGTCCGGGCGCGAATTGCTCCCATTCGTCATGGCCAAAATAGGAATGGGTAGCGCCGGTGGCGACGATCAGGGTGTCGTAATCGAGTGCGCCGTCGCTGAGGATGACGCGGCGGTTCGCGGCGTCAATGTGGACGGCTTCGCCCAGCAGCACCTGCGCGTTTCCTTGTTTGCGCAGAACCTGGCGCAACGGGCCGGCAACGTTCGCGGGGGAAAGCGAGCCGGTAGCGACCTGATAAAGCAGTGGCTGAAAAAGATGATAGTTGCAGCGGTCAACCAGCGTCACCTGGACGGGGGCATTTTTCAAAGACTGCGCGGCGGTGAGTCCGCCAAAACCGCCGCCAATGATTACGACTTTGTGTCCCTCAGCCATTCCTCAGCGAACTCCCGAGCGAACGCGAAAAAAGATCGCGATTCGCCGCAATCCTTCTACGCTATCAGATGCGCGAACATGCCGGGAGGAGGCAGGATTGAAACCCTTCGCCGTCGCGCGGGCGAGGTTGAGAAGCGAGGGTGAAACACCTGGAAAAGTGCGCCTGGAATCGTCCCTGCGCCATGAAAGCAGCATCCGAGATAGACTTAAAGGGCGCGCGAGGAGTGGAATGCCTGGGATGAAATCGCGATTGGGGAAGGCTGCGTCGTCGCTGTCGCTCATCCTGGTGATTGCGCTGGGAGCGCGGGTGACGTTTGCGTGGTATCAGGAACACAAAATGCGCACCGATTTGGTTGGTCTGGTGCCGTTCCTGAATGAGACTGGAAACATCGCTTACTCGCTTGCGGCGGGGCACGGATTCAGCTCGCCGTACTGGCAGGAGACCGGCCCGACAGCATGGTTGACGCCAGTTTATCCGGCGCTGGTCGCGGTAATTTTCAAAGTATTCGGGATCCACACGCCGCATTCATTTTTCGCAATTGTGTTTCTGAACATTTTATTTTCCGCCGCGGTTTGCGTGCCGCTATTTTACACCGGCAAACGCGTGGGCGGCCCCGACGTAGGGAATGGCGCGGCCTGGCTGTGGGCGATTTTTCCCAACGCGGTGATTATTCCTTACGAATGGGTGTGGGACACCTCGCTCGCCGCGTTGCTGCTGGCGACAATATTGTGGGCGACGCTTGAAGTAGGGGAAACGCAGAGCGCGCGCGATTGGTGCGGGTACGGATTGTTGTGGGGATTCGCGTTGATGACGAATCCCTCGCTGGGCACTGTGCTGCCCGTGCTGCTGGGTTGGGCGGCGTATCGCGGGTGGAAACAAGGAAATTTGCACCCGAGCCGTCCGCTGCTCGCCTGTGGAATCGCCGTGCTGTGCTGCGTGCCGTGGACGGTGCGAAACTATTTGTCGTTCCACCGATTCATTCCGCTGCGCTCGAACTTCGCTTTTGAATTGTGGCTGGGAAACAACGAACAATTCGACGAACAATCGCAGGTTGTGCCGGCGGCGGATCCAGAGCGAGCGGAGATTCGAAATTATATTCACATGGGTGAGATGGCGTTCATGCAGGATAAGTGGCACCGGGCGACTGCCTTCATCCAGACGCACCCGCGGTTGGATATCATTCTTTTCGGGCGGCGGTTTGTCGCGACGTGGACCGGGATGGAGAAACCAATCGCAGCATTTCGCGACGCGGATTCGCCGCTGGTGCGGCTAGTGTTGGTCAGCAATACGCTCGCGGCGATGGCCGCGTTGTGCGGAATTGTGGCGCTGTTTCGGTCGCGGAATATTTACGCCTTTCCGCTCGCGGGCGTAGTGATTGTGTATCCCGTGATTTACTACATCACACACACTTCGCTGCGCTACCGCCACCCGATTGATCCGGTGATGCTCTTGCTCGCGGTGATTGCAGTCGCGGCGGCGTTTCAGAGGCGTCGCGGCCCCGCCGATATGGTTTGGCTGCCCTCCTGAAACGATTCCGTACAGCTCGTCCCACCTGCGATTCTTTACGAATTCCTTATGCCCCGCTTACGGATTCCTGAGGGGCGGTGCGTATGGTAGAACTTTCCACCCGGCGAGGCATCAAAGGGATGGGCGCCAGCAAGCGGTGCGGGTGTGCGCCTGGCTGGTTCGGCTGGAACGGTTCTTGCAGCCACGCTGCGGGCTGTATTCCCGCGGCAGAACCGGTAGCGGCAATGAAGGATTGGTTTGATGGAAATTGTTTTTTTCTTGGTGGTGGCGGCGGCGTGCGTGTTTTTCTTGTACGCGCTGGTGCAGTTCTGGCTGGAAGAAAAGCACCTGCGGCGCAGGGGAGAAACGCCCCTGGGATTTCCGGTGATTTCTTCCGGCCAAATCGTAATGCCACTGGAGCCGCCGCGCGAAGAGCAGCACAAAGATTCCGCGAGTCACAAAACACACGACTAGAAAAGGAGAAGTTTTTCATGTGGGAGACGAGGTTGACGAAGCACAAGATGGCGCGCGGATGGCACGGACCAGCCGCCGCCCTGCTGTGTATCCTGCTGTTCCCGTGTTTGCTGCGGGCGCAAGGGAATGCAGAACAGACCCAGCCTGAGAACGCGCAGACCCCGGAAAACAAGACAAAGACGGCGGCAGACGATGCGAGCGCTACGGATACAACGGACGCTACACCGCTGGCCCCGAGCGTCGCGGACAGCGCAAATGCCGGCTCAGAGCAGAGCGGAAGCAGTTCAGGGCAGACGGCGTCCACGGCTGCGCCGCAGCAAAATTCATCTTCACAGGCGAGCGCGCAACAAACGGGGGCGCAGAACCCGCCCCAGGACCACGTGCTGGAAGGAAACTTCTTCCAGCGACTGGCGCAGTTTTACCGTCAGGATTGGGCCGGCACAAATCCAGCGGCACCCGTGGTGCAGAAGCGCGGACTGGCTGCACCGCTAGACTCACCTCCATTCCCATCCTCCGACTGGATCTACGGAGGCGCGCCCGACATCGGGGCTCCGGATGGCAACACCTATCCCTTAATGTCGGCGCTCAACCTCGGGAACAGCCGCACCAAAGTCTACGGATGGGTTGCGACCAGCATCAATTTCAGCACTTCGGGTCAGAATAACTTTCCCCTCTCCTATGACATTTTCCCGAACAAGATCGAACTGAACCAGGCCGTGGTATACATTGAGCGCCTGCCGGATACCGTGCAGAACGATCATTTCGACTGGGGATTCCATCTCACTTCGTTCTATGGCATCGACTATCGTTTCACCACGGCGAAGGGTTACTTCAGCCAGCAGCTGCTGGGATCTAACAACCAGTATGGTTTCGATCCCGTCCTGGAATACCTGGACCTTTACTTCCCGGTGCAAGACGGACTTAACATCCGCATCGGCCGGTTCCTTTCGGTTCCTGGCATCGAAGCGCAATTGGCGCCCAACAATTACAACATGACGCACTCGTTGCTTTACACCATCGATCCTTTTACCGACACCGGGATCATCGCCTCTCTGAAACTGAACCCGCAATGGATGATTCAGGTTGGCATATCGTGCAGTCACGACGTTGCCTGTTGGACCAGCGACGCCAGAGCATCCGGCATTTTTTGCTTGAACTATTCGACTTCGAGCAACAACGACAACTTTTACGGCTGCGCAAACGGCCTCAACAGCGGCAAGTACGCCTACAACAACCTGCAGGAATACGATCTGACCTGGTATCACAAGTTCAACGCGAAATGGCACATGGGGACGGAAACCTGGTACATGTACGAACTCGATGTACCGAACGTCGCTGGGAATGTGGCCAATCCAGTGACGCCCGAACTGGGCGCGAACGGGGCATTTTGCAAGGGCGCGGTGCAGCGCTGCACGGCGCCAGAATACGCGATCGTCAACTACGTGAATCGCTACGTCAATCCAAAGTTCTTCGTCGGATTCCGGTCTGACTTCCTGGATGACATCAAGGGTCAGCGAACCGGGTTCGTTACCAAATATACCGAAAACACGGTGTATGCCACGAAATACATCGGCACCACGGTGATGCTGCGTCCCGAACTGCGCTTCGATCACTCCTGGGATCTGCCGGCATTCAATAACGGAAAGGCGCGCAACCAGCTCTTCTTCGGCTTGGACCTGATTTACAAATTTTGAGTTCCGAGACGGAGAGACTGGTTGGCGAAAACGAGAAAGCTGCGATGCGTTCGTGCCGATTGAAGATTGTGGCGCACCGTTTCTTGCTGCTGTGAGGAGTGAACAGCGATGCTGGACCTTATTTTCGTAGTGGTGACGATTTGCTTTTTTGCGGTAGCGCTCGCTTACGTGCGCGGGTGCGACCGGCTGAAGTAAGGGGATCAAAAACATGCTGGGCAACATTATCTTGCTGGTCATTTGCGTTTTGATTCTTGGTTACTTGTTTGCGGCCTTGCTTTGGCCGGAGAGGTTCTAACGGATGACGGGTAATGGCTGGCTGCAAATATTTATCTTGTTGCTGGTGACGCTGGCGCTGGCGAAGCCGGCGGGGCTTTTCATGGCGCGCGTATTCGCGCGTGAAAAGACCTGGCTGGATCCACTGCTGCGGCCGTGCGAACGTTCGCTTTACAAGCTGACGGGCGTCGATGAAAAGCGGGAAATGCGCTGGACGGAATACGCGATCGCCATGCTCCTGTTCAGCGGCGTTTCGATGACGCTGCTGTACGTGATGGAGCGCGTACAACAATGGCTGCCGTGGAATCCGCAGAAGCTTGCGGCGGTGCCGAGCGATCTGGCATTCAACACCGCGGCTTCGTTTACGACCAATACGAACTGGCAGGCTTACACCCCGGAAGTCACGATGACGTATTTCACGCAGATGGCGGGGCTGGCCTATCACAATTTCACTTCGGCAGCGGTGGGGATTGCGATGGCTGTGGCGCTGATTCGAGGCATTGCGCGGCGCGAGCAGGAAACCATCGGCAATTTTTGGGTGGATCTGACGCGGACGATTCTGTGGGTGCTGCTGCCGGTGTGCCTGGTGGTTGCAATGATTTTCGTGTCGCAAGGGATGATTCAGAATTTGCGGCCGTACGCGCACACGCAACTGGTGGATGCGCAAACGGTGACGACCACTGGCAGCGACGGCAAGACGACCACGCAGGTGGTGAACGAACAAGTGATCCCGCAAGGTCCGGTGGCATCCCAGGAGGCCATCAAGATTTTCGGCACCAACGGCGGCGGCTTCTTCTACGCGAACAGCGCGCATCCTTACGAAAATCCCACGCCGCTGACGAATTTTCTGCAGCTGGTGCTGATCTTTGCGATTCCTTCGGGGCTGACTTATACGCTGGGACGAATGACCGGGTCGCAGCGGCACGGTTGGGCGGTGTGGGGCGCGATGGCCACGCTGTTTCTGGCGGCGGTGGTTTCGGTTTATAGCGCGGAGTCGCGCGGCAATCCTTTGCTGCACGGCGTGGACCAGCGGGCGAGCGGCGCTCAGTCCGGCGGCAACATGGAGGGCAAAGAAGTGCGGTTCGGCATCGCCAATACGGCGCTGTACGCGACGGTGACGACGGATGCGAGCTGCGGCGCGGTGAATGGGATGCATGATTCGTTCACGCCGCTGGGCGGGATGATTCCGCTGATCAACATCATGTTAGGCGAAGTGGTGTTCGGCGGCGTGGGCTCGGGACTCTACGGGATGATCGTATTCGTGATTCTTTCCGTTTTTATCGCCGGGCTGATGGTGGGAAGGACGCCGGAATATCTGGGAAAAAAGATCGAGGCATACGACGTGAAGATGGCGATGCTTTCGGTGCTGATTTTTCCGCTGGTGATCTTGACCTTTACGGCGATCTCCGTGGTCGCGAAATCGTTCGGAACACCGTCGATTTCAAATCCCGGGCCGCACGGGTTGTCGCAGATTTTGTATGCGTATACTTCGGCTACCGGAAATAACGGTTCGGCGTTCGGCGGATTGAACGGGAATACCCTCTGGTACAACACCACGATCGCATTCGCGACTTTGTTCGGGAGATTTTTCGCGGTGATTCCAATTCTGGCGATTGCGGGAAGCCTGGCGCGGAAGAAGTATGTGCCGGAATCGGCCGGAACTTTTCCAGTGACGACGCCATTGTTCACGGTGCTGCTGGTTTCCGTGGTGCTGATCGTGAGCGCTTTGACATTTTTCCCGGCATTGAGCCTGGGACCGATTCTGGAACATTTGATGATGCACGCGGGAAAGGTGTTTTAAGGACTTATGGCCACGAAAACGAGCAGCAAGGAAAAATCGCGCTGGGGACAGGAAATTGTGGTGCAGGCGGTGTGGGAATCGTTTGTGAAGCTGAACCCGCGCACCCTGGCGAAGAATCCGGTGATGTTTGTGGTGGAAGTGGGAGCGGCGCTCACCTCCATCGATTTGGTGCGCGGCGTGGTGCAGCACACACACGGGTTCGGCTTCTCGCTACAGATCACCTTGTGGCTGTGGTTCACGGTGCTGTTTGCGAATTTCGCAGAGGCGATGGCGGAAGGGCGCGGCAAGGCGCAGGCCGAGGCCTTGCGCAAATCGCGCGCGGATACGATGGCACGCCGGCTGAAACAGGATGGCAGCATCGAATCGGTGCCGGGCTCGCAATTGCGGGCCGGCGATTTAGTGATGGTTACGGCGGCGGAATTCGTTCCCGGTGATGGTGAAGTGATCGAGGGCGTCGCTTCGGTGGATGAATCGGCGATTACCGGGGAATCGGCGCCGGTGATTCGGGAATGCGGCGGCGACCGGTCGGCGGTAACGGGCGGGACGCGCGTGCTTTCCGATGAGATCAAGGTGCGGATCACTTCGAATCCGGGCGAAACTTTCTTGGACCGGATGATCAAGCTGGTGGAGGGCGCCTCGCGGCAGAAGACGCCGAACGAAATCGCGCTGAACATTTTGCTGGCTGGACTGACGATTATTTTTTTGCTGGCGGTGGTTTCGTTGCAGCCGATGGCGATTTACTCAGGCGCGCCGCAATCGGTGTTTGTGCTGGTGGCGTTGCTGGTGTGCCTGATTCCGACGACGATCGGCGGATTGCTTTCGGCGATTGGGATTGCGGGGATGGACCGCGTGCTGCAGAAAAATGTGCTGGCGATGTCCGGCCGCGCGGTGGAAGCGGCCGGGGACGTGGACACTTTGCTGCTGGATAAGACCGGGACGATCACTCTGGGAAACCGCTTCGCGACGGAATTCATTCCGGCGCCGGGCGTGAGTGAGAGCGAACTCGCTGATGCGGCGCAGCTCGCGTCGTTGGCAGACGAGACGCCGGAAGGCCGTTCGATCGTGGTGCTGGCGAAAGATAAGTACGGACTGCGCGGGCGGGAGCTGGGATCGGTGGCGGCGACGTTCATTCCATTTTCTGCAGTGACGCGCATGTCCGGCGTCGACATGGACGGGCGAAAGATTCGCAAGGGCGCGCGGGATGCGATCGTGAAATATATCAAGGAGGCCGGCGGGACGGTGCCGCAGGAAACGATGGAGGCGGTGGACCGCATTTCGAATTCCGGCGGGACGCCGTTGCTCGTCGCTGAAGATGCCCGGGCGCTGGGCGTGATTCATTTGAAAGATATCGTGAAGGGCGGAATGCGTGAGCGGTTTGAACACTTGCGCGTGATGGGGATTCGCACGGTGATGATTACCGGCGACAATCCGCTGACTGCGGCGGCGATCGCGCGCGAGGCGGGCGTAGACGATTTTCTGGCGGAGGCGCGGCCGGAGGACAAGCTGGCTTTGATTCGCCGCGAGCAGGCCAAGGGAAAATTGGTGGCGATGACAGGCGACGGCACCAACGACGCGCCGGCGTTGGCGCAGGCGGACGTTGGCTTGGCGATGAACGCGGGAACGCAGGCGGCGAAAGAAGCCGGGAACATGGTGGATCTGGATTCGAATCCGACGAAGCTGATAGAGGTGGTGGAGATCGGGAAACAATTGCTGATTACGCGCGGGGCGCTGACCACATTTTCGGTGGCGAACGACGTGGCGAAATATTTCGCGATTATTCCGGCGATGTTTGCGGCGGCATTTCCGGAGCTGGAAGTAATGAACGTGATGGGACTGAAGAATCCGCAATCAGCGATTCTTTCGGCGGTAATTTTCAATGCGCTGATCATTATTGCGCTGGTGCCGCTGGCTTTGCGCGGGGTGAAATACCGGCCACTGGGGGCGGAGGCGTTGCTGCGGCGTAATTTGCTGGTGTACGGGCTGGGAGGAATCATCGCGCCGTTCATCGGGATCAAAATAATTGATGTGATTATCACGCACGTGGGATTGGCTTAGGGGCGCTCAACTTATGAAAAGGAATTTGCTGATTTCGATTTGGATGACGCTGGCGACGACTGTGCTGCTGGGGATTCTGTATCCGCTGGCGGTGACTTTGCTGGCGCAATGGGCTTTTCCGCGGCAGGCGAATGGAGAGATCATTCACTTGAGGGGGAAGCTGGTGGGATCGAGCCTGATCGGGCAGCCTTTTACTTCGCCGGGATATTTTCATTCGCGGCCTTCGGCCGCGGGAGTTGCTGGATACGATCCGAACGCGTCCAGCGGAGGAGCATCGAATTTGGGGCCGACGAATTCGGCGTTAATTACGCGCGTCAACGGCGACGTGCAGAAGTTGCAGGCGGAAAATCCTGGGGCGCGGATTCCTGTGGATTTGGTTACGAGTTCGGGCTCGGGGCTGGATCCGCATATTTCGCCGGCGGCTGCGGAATTTCAGATTGCGCGGGTGGCGCGGGAGCGGGGGATGAGCGAGGGGGATGTTCGCGCGTTCGTGGCGCGCCATACGGAGGCGCGGCAGTTTGGATTCCTCGGGGAGCCGCGGGTCAATGTGTTGGAATTGAATTTGGAGTTGGATGCGGTGCATCCCTTGCAACAGAAATGATCGCGTAAGCAGGTGGAATCGAGCGGAAATTCAATGTTAACTGCACCCGCCTGAAGGCGGCCGCTAAAAAACCAGGGCCACAGGATCGTTATTTATTTTCGCTACGGTGGGTGCGGGATTTTGGTTTGGGTGGGTCGAAGCGATAGCCGATCCAGGGTTCGGTGTGGATGTAACGCGGATGGCGCGGGTCGGGTTCGATTTTGCGGCGCAATTGATTGATGAAGACGCGCAGGTATTCGGTTTCTTCCCCGTAGTCGGGCCCCCAAACGGCTTGCAGGAGGCGGCGGTGGGCCTGCGCCTTGCCGGAATTGGAGACCAGCTGGCGCAGCAGTTCAAATTCCTTGGGCGTGAGGCGGACGAGCTTGTCCTGCACCATCACGGTGCGCTTTTCGAAATCAATTTTCAAATCGTCGGAAACGAAGGGGGGAGTTGCGTCCCCAGGCGCTGCGCGGCGCAGCGCGGCACGAATGCGCGCCATGAGTTCTTCGACACCGAAGGGTTTGACGACGTAATCGTCGGCGCCAGCATCGAGAGCCTGGACTTTGTCGCGTTCGGTATTGCGCACGGTCAGCATGATGATGGGCGCATCGCAGGTGGCGCGAATTTCACGGCAGGTTTCGAGGCCAGAAATTCCCGGCAGGTTCACGTCGAGCAAGATTAGATCGGGCCTCATGCCGCGAACTTTTTCGAGCGCTTCTTCGCCACTGCGCACCTCGACGACGGAGTAGCCCTGCGACGCCAGAGTGGTGAGCATCACGCGGCGGATCTGCGGTTCATCATCTACAACGAGAATGGTGGCGGCGTTCATCAGTCCCTGCTCCGGCCGCGTTCGGTGGGCAGCGTGAAGGAAAAAACGGAGCCTTGGCCGCGCTGGCTGGTAAGGGTCATGGTGCCGCCGTGGGCTTCGATGATGGCTTTGGCGATGGGCAGACCCATGCCGGTGCCCTGCACCAGGTAGCGCTGATCCTTGCCACGATAGAATTTTTCGAAAATGAGGCTTTGTTCGAGATCGTCAATGCCGGCGCCGCGATCGGCGACGCTGGTGACGACGAAATCGCCGGCCAGTTCCGCGGTGACGGTGATGGGTTGGGTCGCGGGCGAATATTGATTGGCGTTTTCAAGCAGATGGACCAGAGCTTCGCGGGCGCGGGAAATATCTACGCGGACGCGCGGCAGGCCGGGTTGCACGTTCACATTCACGACGCGATCACCCAGTGTGGCGCGGCATTTGCTAAGCGCCGCGGCGATGACGTCGTCGATGGGGCGCGGCTCGAGCTCGAGCTCGACTTCGCCGGCATCGAGGCGGGCCATTTCGCCGGCTTCGCCAACGAGTCGATTCAAGCGATCGGTTTCTTCGTTGATGATGGTGAGAAGTTCCTGGCGCTGGCGGTCGGTGACGCTGGCGTTGGAGAGCAGGTTTGTCACGGAGGCTTTGATGGAAGTGAGCGGCGTGCGTAGCGCGTGGGTGACGGAATCGAGCAGCGCGGTGCGCAGGCGCTCGCCTTCGCGCGCGGCTTCGGTCAAGCCGAGCTGCTCGATGGCGCGGGCGCGTTCGATGGCGACGGCGACGAGCGTGCCGATGGCTTCCAGAGTCTGGCGCGAGAGCATGGAGCCAGAGATGCCCAGACTGCCAATGGAGCGGCCGCCGAGACGTACCGGGACGAAACAGAGACTATTAGGGACATCGACCACGGGCTCTTCGCGCAGAACAACGGTGTTCAGGGTTTCCAGATCGAGTTTGGCGACGACCGGGCCGGAACGGTAGATTTTTTGTTTTTCGGCCAGCAGCAGGGCGGCGGCGCCGACTTCGAAAATGTCCACGATCTGCGAAGGAATGCGGTTGAGCAGTTGGATCACGTTGCCGGATTCGAGCAAGCCCTGGCTGAAGGCGTAAAGCTTTTCGATTTCGCGGCGCCTCTGCAACGCGTCTTCGGCTTTCTGGCGGGCGCGGGTGGAAAGATGGCTGGCCAGCACGGAGACGACCAGGAAAGCGAAGAGCGCGACCCAATTCTGGGGGTCGGCGACCGTGAATCTGCCGACGGGCGGCAGGAAATAATAATTGAATGCCAGCATTGCCACTACGGACATGAAGACGGAAACGGCGATGCCCCACACGGTGGAAACGGCTAGAATGGCGAGCAGAAAAGTGAGCGCTACCGTGGTGGGGTTGACGATCAGAATGTGGCGGTACACAAGGGAAATACCCAACACCAGAGCGAAAGCAGCCAGAAATCGCAGGAATCGAGTGAACCAGTGCAGGCGCACGCTGCCATTCTAACGTAGCTTTCACAGCGTTCGTAGAAGAGAATACATCGATGCCAAAGACCCCCGAGCAGTGGCTGGCTACGGCGAACCCGGCCGAAAAAACAAAAGGCGCGCTGAAATTATTTCTGGGATATGCGCCGGGCGTGGGCAAGACGTTCAGCATGTTAAGCGAGGCCATCCGGCGGCACAGCCGCGGCGAAGACGTGGTGATTGGGGTGGTGGAAACGCACGGGCGAAAAGGCATCGCGGAACTTTCGGCGCAGCTGGAAACCATCCCCCGGCGGATGATTGATTACAAGGGGACGCTCTTCGCAGAACTGGACCTGGACGGCATTCTGGAGCGGAAACCACGCGTGGTGCTGGTGGACGAGCTGGCGCATACCAACATTCCGGGTTCCCGGCATCGCAAGCGCTACGAGGACGTGCTGGAACTGCTGGACGCCAACATCGACGTGATCTCGACGGTAAACATCCAGCACATCGAAAGCATCGCGCCGACGGTGCGCGCGATCACCGGAGTGGCCGTGCGCGAGACGGTGCCGGACTGGGTGCTGCAAGTTTCCGATGAAACGGTGATGGTGGACCTGACGCCGGAAGCGCTGCAGAACCGGATGCGGCGCGGAGACGTCTACGGAAAAGAGAAAGTGGAGCAGGCACTGAAGAATTTTTTCCGGCGCGGCAATTTGATTGCGTTGCGGGAACTGGCGTTGCGGCAGGTGGCCGAACAGGTGGACCGCAGCCTGGAATCGTACATGGTGGAGAAGGATATTCAAGAGGCTTGGGCGGTGCGCGAACGGCTGGCGGTGTGCATCAGCGAAAATCCCAAGGCGCAATACTTGGTGGCGCGAGCGGCGAGGATGGCGCGGCGGATGGACGCCGAGCTCTACGCTGTGCACGTGGATTTGGATAATGAAAGCGAGCAGGAGGAATCGAAATCGCTCGCGGCTAATTTGCAATTTGCGGAAAATTTGGGAGCGAAGCCGGTACGGTTGAAGGGGCATCACGTGGCGGTGGCGATGGCGCAATTTGTGCGGGAGAAACATATTACGCACGTGATTTTTGGGAGGTCGGCTACGGAGGGATGGCGGAAGCTTCTTTACATGAATGCGATTAATAAATTCTTGAACGATGCGCCGGCGGTGGATGTGCATATTGTTACGCAGGACGCGGAGTGAAAACGCGGCACAGAGTCAGTGATTGGTGGTTAGCGGTTGAAACGGCTGCGGCGGCCTTCGGGCCGGCGCCATTGATTTTGCCGTTAGCTTCGTAGCGACGCACTGCTAGCCGCGGGCGATCCGTAGCGGTCTCTACCGGATTTCAGCTCCTCGTCGATAGTCATGCCTACGGTTCCGTCTTCACCAAGCGCTCGAGCAGCAGAGCTTTTTCCTGGGAATCTTCGCGCATTGCCGTGACAGCTTCGAGGATTGGCGGATCGTAGCAACCTTCGCGGCCGCGTAAGACGGCCATCGGCTGCTCGGCGGTATTCCCGCCGGCTTCGAGGAGGTCGAAATCGAGCGCGATCCTTAAGGCGCGCGCATGGCGTGATTTGTGACCAGGAGCACTTGCGAAAAATCAGTTTTCGTCGGAGGGGATGTCGAAGTTGACCAGCTCGGCCTGAAAGCCACGGGTTTTTATCGCGCCATAGGTCATGCCCAGGGCCATCCAGATGGCGCCGAGCTTTAGGGCGGGGCCACTCAGATGGGTCCAGATGAATGCGCAGATGAGAAAACCGAGCAGAGGCGAAAGAAGATTGAGGATTTGCTTCTTTTTTTCGCGCACGTAGTAACGGACGAGCGCGGCAACGTTGACGCCCATGAAAGCGAGCAGAGCGCCGAAGTTGAGAAGGTCCGCGCCTTGGTCATAGGTGATGATGAATGAGCCAGCCAGGGCGATGGCGCCGACTAGGATGACGTTGTTGCGTGGGATATGATTTTTCGGATCGAGCGCGCCGAAGAATTTTTTGGGGATACCGTTGCTGCGGCCCATGCCGTAGAGCAGCCGGGCGGCGCCGAGTTGCGAGCCCAGGCCAGAGCCGATGTTGGCGATGAGGATGGTGAAGTTGACGAGCTGGAACAGGAAATAGCCGCCGGCGGTTTGTGCGACGAGTGGGAAGGCGGAGGTGATTTTGTCCGGCGGAAACGGCTGGTCGCGCCACACGAGTTGTGCGGCGTAGACTTCGAGCGAAGCCAGCACGCCGGTGATGAGACAGACCAGGACGGTCGCGAGCATGATGTTGCGGCGGGGATTTTCGACTTCTTCGGAAAAGGTGGAGATGGCGTCGAAGCCGATGTAGGTGAGGACGGCGACGGAAGTTCCGTGGAAAACATTTTTGAAGCTGAAGGTGGCGGGATTGTAGAACGGATGAGTGAAAAATCCCTGGCCGTATTCGTGAATGCTCCACAGAAAATGGATGACGAAGGCGAAAAAGATCACGACGACGATGGACATTCCGGCGGCCATTACGTCGTTGATGCGAGCCGAGGTCTTGACGCCGCGGATATTGAGAAGCGTGAAAGCGCCGGCGTAGAAGACCGCGAGCGTCCAATAGGGCAGGAAGGGAAGAATATTTTGTGTGAGCTGGCTGCAGATGATGGTGCAAATCAAAGGATTCAGGATGTAATCCATCACGATGGCCCAGCCGGTGACGTAACCGAGAGCGGGATTGAGTTCCTGGCCCACATAGGTGTAGGCGGAGCCGGCCGAAGGATACGCGCGAGCCATTTTTCCGTAGCTGATGGCGGTAAAGAGCATGGCGACCATGGCGATGAGGATGGTGGTGACGACGTGGCCGCGGGCGTCGTTGCTAATGACGCCGTAGATGCCCATGGGTGCGATCGGTTGGATGATGACGATGCCGATGATGATCAAGTCCCAGAGGGTTAGGACGCGGCGGAGTTTTACTGTGGATTGCGCGGATTGGGTGGGCTCGTTGGCCATGGGTCCTTTTGAGATTTTTTCCGTGCGTTGCAGTTTCTGGCGCGGCGGTTTTCAGTCCACCAGCGGCGATCGGCGCCTCAGCAGTGACGCACTGAAGGCGGCCGCTACAATTCAAGCGCAAAGCAAAAGAGCCGGCGGGACGCCGGCGCTACGAAAACCGGTGCTGCGACGAACTGATAAACGCCGCCGGAACAGGAACGGCGGTTCATTCTGTGATCACGGATTTTACTAGATTTCTAGGGCGGTCTACGTCGCAGCCGTTCAGGACTGCGAAGTGGTAGGCGAACAGCTGCAGGGGGACTACTTCCATGATCGGCAGGAGTAATTCCGTCGCCGGAGGAACGAAAATGGTGCGATCGGCGACGGCGGTTATTTCGCGATCGCCTTCTGTGGCAATGGCGATGGATTTCCCGCCGCGGCTTTTGACGTATTCGAGCACGAGCAAAGTTTTTTGGTAGCGCAGGACGGAATCGGGATCGGCTGCGTCGTGCGCGGCGAGCGCTACTACCACTAAATTTTCGTCCACCAGAGCGTTGGAGCCGTGTCGGAGTTCTCCGGCGGGCAGACCTTCGGCTTGCACGTAGGAAATTTCCTTGAGCTTGAGCGCGCCTTCGCGGGCTATGGCGTAATGGACGCCGCGGCCCAGGAACATGAAGGTGCGGCCTTGCTGGAACGCGCGGGCGCAGCCGGAAGCTTGTGCATCCCACGACGGCAGGACCTTTTCGATGTGCCTGGGTAGCTCAGCCAGAAAGTGCAGGTGCGTGCGGGTGACTTCCGCGGTCATGCGACCGCGCTGGCGCGCGAGAAACAGCGCGAGCAGATAGAGCATTGTGAGTTGCGAGGTAAAACTCTTCGTCGCGGGGATGGCTTTTTCCAGGCCGGCGCAGGTTTGCAGATTGGCGCTGGCTTCGCGGGAGATGGTGGAATCTGCGACATTCGATATGGCGACGGTTTTGGCGCCGCGATTGAGGGCTTCGCGTTGCGCCGCCGTGGTGTCGGCGGTTTCGCCCGACTGGGTGATGACGACCACGATCGGATCGGTATCCGAATGCGTCGAGCGGTAGCAATACTCGCTGGCGTATTCCACGTCCACGGCGACGCCCGCGAGATCTTCCATCATGATTTCGCCTGCTAGCCCGGCATTGCGGCTGGAACCGCTCGCAGCGATGATGATTTTCTTGAAGGCGAACAGGGCCTTTTCGATGGGCTGGAGCGAATTCGAAAAAATTACCTCGTCCGCGACATTTTGGCGAATGGTTGCCAGGATCGCCTGGGGCTGCTCGTAAATTTCGCGCAGCATGTGATTCGGAAATTGCCCCGCAGGAATGCTGGATGGAGTGCGCTGTTCGTCGGACATCAGTGCCCTGCTCCGGTGGATGACGCGGGCAGCCCGCGGCCTTCTTTCAGGGGGATGGTGGCTGGCGCGACGTTCCAGCCGGAGACGGTCAGCTCCGAACCGCCGAAGACGGCCGAGGACGGAAGATAGCCTGCGGTGAGTTCGCGAGATTCACCGGGCATCAGCTCGATGTAATTATCGTCCCAGAATACGGGCAGGATTTCATCCAACTGGCCGCTCTTGTGAATGCCCAGGTGAATCTGAAAAGCGAGATGGTCGCTGGGATTTTTCAGCAGGACGTGCGCGACCGGGCCATCGGGGCCGGGCAGCATGCTGGCGCGCGCGTCCAGGGTGACTTTTTCGAGCGACTTCAGGGCAGTTAAGTCTTCGTACGACGAAACGGGCGTGAAGCGGTAGGTGGTCTTGGCCCATTCGTAGGTGTTCTTTTTTGCGGAGAGCCAGTAGAAATTCTGGCTGACGATTTTTCCGTCGCTCGATTGCAATTGCAGCTGAACGAAATAGGCAGGCGACGCGGGGCTGAAAGATTCCGCGGGAAGCGTGAGCGCTTTCTGGATACCGTCGGCGTCCACGTCAACCTGGACTTGTTTTGAAAATCGTTCGTGCAGAGAAACGTCGTAGAGCTTGGCTGTGACCGTGAGGCCTGCAGCTGGTTCGTAGCGGCTGTTGACGACCGCGATGCTGTTGTCGTCGTAGGAATATTGCACGTGCAGAGGCTCGCAGGCTTTTTTCGTGCCGAAGTAGCCGCCAGCAGGCTGCAGATAATAATCGAACAGGTGCCAGATGGTGGAAGGCCAAGCGTTATTGAGCATCCATTGAATGATACCCGTGGTGGCGTACTTGTTGCGAGAGTAAGCCTCGAACATGGCGCGTTCGCCTTCGTAGGCCATGGCTTGCGATTTCACCAGATAATCGTCGAGGCCGGCGGGCGGGCCGTAAATCGCGTCCATGGCGCTGTTGAAATGCGTGAGGTCCTTGAAGCCTTCGGAGCCGGCGTGAAAATTCCAGAAAGAATCCTGCGGCCACATGTGGTCGGCGGGAATGAATTTCTTCAGGCAGCTCTCGAGCGAGGGGGCGGGACCGGGGCTGGTCTCGGTGTTGAATCCGAAGGCGCCGCCGTATTTATTGCTGTCCACGAGCCAGTAATCGGGCGGAACGTAATCGTAGGGGCCAGTCATTTTCACGCCGGAAGGTCCGGTGACGGTGGTGGGCGTGGCGGAGGCGGAAGAAATATAAGGATTGGGCCAGGAGGATTCTTTCAGGACTTTGATGTAGGCGGTTTCGACGTTGGCGGGGGGAGGATTGTCACTGCCATTCAGCCAGACCAGCATGCTGGGATGACTTCTCATGCGCATAATTTGAGAATGCAGTGAGGCGGTGGCAATTTCCAGGTGTTCGGGCTGCCAGTGCTTCCACTGTTCCCAAATATCGCAGCAGCACCAGCCGGCCATGATGAGGACGCCGCGCTCGTCGGCGAGATTGTAGAACTCGTCGGATTCGAGCTTGCCTTCCAGGCGAATGGTGTTGAGGTTCATGTCGCGGACGTAGTGAAATTCATTTTGCAGGCGATCCATGTCCTGGCGCAGGAGCATGTCTGGGGACCAGCCGCCGCCACGGATCAGGATTTTTTTTCCATTGATGGAAAATTGCAGGGCGCCGGTGGAATTCAGCGCGGCCGTGATTTCGCGGATGCCGAACTTCACAATTTGCGCGTCGGATTCCTGATTGCCTGTCGTGAAGCGCACGGAGAGTTCGTGCAGATCTTGCGCGCCCATGCGGTAGGGCCACCAAAGTTTGGGATTTTTGATTTCGAGTTGCGGATAGGTGTCGGAGAGAAAGCGGGCGGTACGCGTTTCGTTCGGCTTCAGCGTGTAGGTCTGGTGAAGCTGAACGTCGTCGAACCGGGCTTCCAGGGTTCCGGTGACTTCTTCGTTTGTGGCGTTGTGCAGTTCGGCTTCGATGGCGAGATTGGCCTGCGCTAGCGACGTGGTGGGGAAATGGGTGATGACTTGCGGGTAGCGGATTGCTACAGGGCCGCTCGACTGGAGATAGACGGGCCGCCAGAGGCCCATGTCTTTATCCGGCGGCGCGGGATTCCAGTCAACCCAGTTGATGCCTAGATCTTTATCGGTTTGCGCGAAAGTTTCGACGGCTAATGAATTGGATTGGCCTGCCTGGAGGTGGGCGGAGATTTCGTATTCATAGGTGCGATAGGCGCCCGCGACATCTTTCGCATCGGCGATTTTGTGGCCGTTGAGCCAGATGTTGGCGCGATTGTTGATGCCGCCGAAATGCAGCCACACTTTGCGCCCGGCGAAATTTTCGGGGAGCTTGAAATCGGTGCGATACCACCAGGAACAGCGGAAGGGACTGTCTTGCGGCATGGAGAGGAGCGAAAAATTCTTGCCGATGGGATATTCGGTGCCGGGAATATCGCGCAGATTTTTGGCGTAGTAAGGATCGGGATAGGTTTTATCGGCGACCAGGGCAGCTACGACCGTGGACGGCACGATTGTGGAATGCCAGCCGGTGGTGTTGAAGCCGGCGGTGGAGATTTGCTCGCCGGTGGCGTTTATTTTGCAGGAGGACTGCAGGGTCCAGTCCGAGTGCAGGAACAATTTATTGGCGGCATTTGCTTGAGGATCGGCGAAGAGGCGAGAGGGCGCGAGTGCGCAGAGGAAAAGCACGACGGCCGCCGCGGCCCTAGCGGGACGGCAACGAACGATTTGGTTTTTGCGCAAGGTGCCTTGACCTCCCCCGGGAGCGAGTGGGCAGTGAAGGATTCTCTTCTGACAGCTGCAAGACTGCATTTCAGCCTGACGCCGCGCGCATTTCCTGTACTTGATATCCTGGGCGAAGCCACGAGCTACCAAGCAATGTCCCAAGCAACGGCAACGGCTGCCCGCTTCGCTGAACCGGAACCGGCCGCTATCAGGGCCCATGCAAAGGCAACTTCAACGCCGCGCGCTGAGATTCATTAAAGTTTATTAAAGCGAGTATTATGCGCGGGCTGCGTGCAAGTCAAGCGCAAAACCGCTCTCGCGCGAGCAAAAACGACGCAATGCAAAACAAAACAACGCCGAGCCACGCACAGCGAAATCTTACGCCCAGGAAATGGCGCGGGTGGATTCGCGCACTACCAGTTCGGGAGCTAACAGCCGGTGCAGGGCTGGGGATTCGCGTTCTTCGATAGCGGCGTTGACGGCGTCCAAAATGATGCCGACCGCGGCGTTGCCGAGCGCTTCCATGGGCTGGCGGACGGTGGTGAGCGAGGGAACGGAAAGGCCTGCGGGGATCACGTCGTCAAAGCCGATGACCGAACAATCTTCAGGAACTTTCATGCCGGCACGTGCCAGGCAGCGGATGACGCCGAAGGCCGTCATGTCGTCGAAGGCCATCACGGCGGTGAAACGTTTTTTGTGTTTCAGGAATTCCTCAGTGAGTTTCAGGCCGCCTTCGTAGCTGGAATTGGGATCGAAGGAATCGGGGAGATCGAGAACGAGCGCGGGATCGATTTCCAGATTGACGGAGCGGGCGAAGGCGCGCACGCCGCGCCAGCGCGGAGAACTGTCGCCCAACATTTTTGGTCCGCGGATGAACGCAATTTTGCGATGTCCGAGTGAATGCAAGTGTTCCATCGCCAGATGCGCGCCGGCTTCATTGTCGACCATCACCGAGCTGACGGCACCGGAACGCAGTTCGCGGCCGATCATAACGGCGGGGATGTTGCGTTTTTCGACGTCGGCGAGGAGATCGATATCCACGAAGAGCCAGTTGGCTACGACGATGAGCGCTTCGACGGGGCGCGCGAGGAGCATTTCGAGATAGCGTTCGAAACGTCCGCGCTGATTGTGCACGTCGGTGAGGATGGGGAGGTAGGAGGCCTGGTAGAGCGCGTTTTCGATGCCGCGAAGGATCAGGGTGCAGTACGGGTCGGTGATGTCGAAGACCATTACGCCGACGGTGCGGTTGCGTTTGGCGCTGAGGAAGCGCGAGACGACTTTTGGGCGATAGGCAAGTTTTTTTGCGGCGCGCTCGATGCGGTCTTTGGTGGTGGGCGGGATGTAGCGGGAGAGCGGGGCGTTATTGAGGACGATGGAGACGGTGGCGGGAGACACGCCGCTTTCCAGCGCCACGTCGCGCAAGGTAACAGCGGTGCTTTTCACTTTTCGACGAGTCAAGAAGGGCTCCGAGATTGGAAATGATGATGGCGCAAGTGGAACGAACATCTTTATCACAGGCGGTGCGAGGAGGCTAGCAGTACCAAGGGTGTAGCGCGACTGTTCGGGGCGCTTTTTCCTATTGACATTCTATAGGTGGGTGGTAGCATTCCTATAGAACGCCGATAGGAGGCTTCGATTGAGCCCTGAACAGACGAGCCTTTTGCAAGGGACTTTGGATTTGCTGATCTTGAAATCGCTGCGCGCGGGGGAGATGCATGGGCTGGGGATTTCGCGGCGGATTCAGCAGATCACCGGCGGGACTTTTGTGGTGAAGCCAGGATCGCTGTTCCCTGCCCTGCACCGGATGGAAGAAGAGGGATGGATCACGGCGTTCTGGGGAGAGTCGGAGAACAACCGGCGGGCTAAGTTTTACAGGTTGTCGAAGCCGGGAATGAAGCAGCTGGAAGCGGAAACCAAGCGCTGGAGCCGCATTTCCCTGGCAATTGGGCAGGCACTGGAAACATCGTAGGGAGTCGCCGAAGATGCCGCTTGTCGCGAAAGCACGAAGTTTTCTGCGCAATTTGTTTTTTACCCGGCGTGTGGACGCCGACCTGGAGCGGGAAGTTCAATCCCACCTGGAAATATTAATTGAGGAAAAGATGCGCGCGGGGATGCCGGCGGCGGAGGCACGGCGCGCGGCGCGGATCGAGATGGGCGGCATCGAACAGGTGAAGGAGCAGGTGCGCCAAAAGCGGATGGGCAACTGGCTCCCGTCGGTGCTCTCCGATTGCCGCTATGGTTTCCGGCAACTGCGGAAGAACGTGGGCACGACCGCAGTGATGATCTTTACGCTCGCGCTGGCGATCGGCGCGAGCACGGCGATATTCAGCGTGGTGTACGGGGTGTTGTTGCGGCCGCTGCCGTATGCCGACGCGAACAGGATCATGGCCGTCTTCGAAGTCACTGCGCAGGGCCAGCCGTCGCGGCTGGCGGATCCGAACTTCGACGAATTTCGCGATCAGAACCGGAGCTTCCAGGCGATTGCGAAGTACGACGAAAATGTGACGTCGGTCTCGGGGGGCGTGCAGCCGACCCGTGCGACGGTTGCGCAGGTCTCGCCCGAATTTCTGAGGGTTTTCGGCGTACAGCCGATGCTGGGAAGGGATTTCAACGAAGACGACGCGAAAAAAGGCGCGGGCCGTACCGTTCTTGTGAGCTACGGATATTGGCGGCAGAATCTGGGAGCGGCGACGGACTTCTCGCAGTCGCGCCTGACGATTGATGGAGCGGAGTACTCCGTCATCGGCGTGTCGCCGGATGGGTTTCGTTTTCCCGCTGACGTGGATCTGTGGCTGGCCGCGGATGTGAACGGCGAGGGCCAGAGCAGGACTTCGCACAACTACAGTGCCGCGGGGCGGCTGCGTGATGGCATCACCGTGGAGCAAGCGAATCGGGACATCAGCGCGATCGCGCGCCGGATTCACGATACATCGAGCGAGCGAGGTGATTATCTGCTCAAAGACGGAATGGTCCTGCCGCTGCAGGACTCGATCACGGGACCGGCTCGCTTGCCGCTGCTGCTGCTGCTGGGCGCGGTGGGATTCCTGCTGCTGGTCGCTTGCGCGAACGTAGCGAATTTGTTGCTGGCGCAGATGTCGGTGAGAGGGCGGGAGCTGGCGATTCGCAGCGCGCTGGGCGCCGGACGCGGGCGATTGATTCGTCAATTCCTGACCGAAGCATTTTTGTTGTGCGTGGTGGGCGGCGGCCTTGGCGTGCTGGGAGCGTTCTGGGGCGTGGCGGGATTGGTTGCGCTGGCGCCGGGAAATCTGCCGCGGCTCGAGAACGTCTCGATCAATATTCCTGTGCTGGTGTTCGCGGTGCTGCTTTCCACCGCGGTCGCCGCGGGACTGGGAGCTTTCACCGCCACGCGCGCAACAGCCGGGGATCTGCGCCAGGGCTTGGCGGATGGTGGCCGCGGCGAAACGGGTTCGCGACGTAGCCAGCGCGTTGGCCAGACGATCGCGGCGACGCAGATCGCGATCACGTTGGTGCTGGTGGTCGGTGCGGGATTGCTGGGGCGCAGCTTGCTGAAAGTGCTGGAAGTGAGTCCGGGTTTCCGCGTGGACAAGATTGTGGCGATGGACCTATCGCTTCCGTGGGTGGAGGATCCCAAAGTAAAAGCGGGCCATGCGATTTTCTATGCGGACTTGATTGCGCGGCTGAAACAAATTCCGGGCGTGCGAAAGGTGGGCGCAGCGAGCGCGCTGCCGATGGCGGAGGGCGGTCTGGCCGACGGCATGTTTCTGGTGATGACGCAGAACGAGGTGCCGAAGACGCTGCAGGATCTTGCCGCAGTTTCGCAGCAAGAAGAACGTGCCGGCATCGCGGACTTCTGCGCCGCCAGCGACGGATATTTCCAGGCGCTGGAAATCCCGCTGCTGCGAGGGCGAATCTTCAACGAGAGCGACGGCGCGAATTCAGCGCACGTGGCGGTGATCAGCGAATCGCTGGCGCGCGAGCGATGGCTCAATCAGGATCCGATCGGACACACGATCGAGTTTGGAAACATGGATGGTGACTTGCGGCTGCTGACGATCGTCGGAATCGTGGGCGACACGCACGAATACAGCCTGGATACACCGCCGCGGCCGACCGTTTACGTGAATTTGTTGCAACGGCCGAGCCCGGCGATCACCGTAACGATGTTGAGTGACGCCGACACGCAGTCCGTGACGTCGGCAGCGCGAGGAATACTGCGGGACCTGGACCCCGAGATTCCTGCAAGGTTCCAGACGTTTTCGCAAGTGTATTCCGCTTCGTTGCGCCCGCGCAGATTCAACCTGATTCTGATCGGATTTTTCGGAATCGCCGCGCTGCTGCTGGCGACGGCGGGAGTATTTGGCGTGATGGCCTGCGCGGTGAACCGCCGCACGCGCGAAATTGGTGTGCGTTTGGCGCTGGGAGCGAGCACCGGTCAGGTTCTGAGGATGGTCTTAGGCGAAGGATTGCGCACGGTCTGCTTGGGCGTGGCGATCGGGATTGCCGGCGCGCTGGCGCTGACGCGTACCGTGGAGTCGCTGCTGTTTGGCGTGACTGCCGACGATCCGCTGACGTTTGGCGGCGTGACGCTGTTCCTGGCGGGGGTAGCGCTGCTGGCTTGTTATATTCCAGCGCGGCGGGCAACGAAAGTAGATCCGATGGTTGCGTTGCGCTACGAATAGGGTTTGGTTTCTGATCGATTCGATTGTTGAGGTGTTCATCATGCCGCTACGAGTGAAAGCACGAAGTTTTCTGCGCAATCTTTTTTATTCCCGGCAGGTGGATGCGGATTTGGACCAGGAGGTCCGTGCGCATCTGGAACTGCTGATTGAGGAGAAGAGGCGTGCGGGGATGACGGCGGCCGACGCGCAACGCGCCGCGCGGATTGAATTGGGCGGCGTGGAACAAGTGAAGGAGCAGGTGCGCGATTCGCGGACGGGGGCGCTGCTGGATTCGCTGGTGCAGGATGTGCGCTTTGCGATTCGGAGTTTGCGGCGCACAGCAGGGCTAACGGCGTTCGTGGTGGTGACGCTGGCACTGGGGATCGGAATGACGTCCGCAACATTCAGCATGGTGGACGCGCTGATTTTGCGGCCGTACCCGGTGCCGCATGCGGGCGGCGTGGTCTCGCTGGCGGGCACGACGCACGACAGCAAGTTCGAGAATTTTTCCTACCGTGAATACCTGGACATCCGCGACAACACGAAAAGCTACGACGGCGTGATCGCCTACGCGGACATGCAGGCAGTGGGCTTCAGCGCCGAGCCCGGCGTTACGCCGCGGATTAGGGGCGGGATGATGGTTTCGGGAAATTTTTTTCAAGTGCTGGAAGTGGAACCGCAGCTAGGACGCGGATTTCGCGCGGACGAAGACCGGGTGCCGGGGCGCGACGCGGTGGTGGTACTGGGGCCGGACTTCTGGAGGCACGAATTCGCGGGCGACGCCAGCGTGGTGGGCAAGACGATTCGACTGAATGGCATGGCGTTCACGGTGGTTGGCGTGGCGCCGGACAGCTTCCCGGGTTTGCTGACATTCGGGCATCCCGACTTTTATATGCCGTTGGCGATGGCACCGCTGTTTTCGACCAACTTGGGGAAGAATTTTTTCGAGGATCGCGACGATCGTGAGTTAAGCGTGAAGGCGCGGTTGAAAGCGGGCACGAGTTTGCTGGAAGCGCGCAATGAACTCGCGCTGCTGGCGAAAGATTTCGAGCGCGATTATGCGAAGGTCACGCGCAGCCGTGGCGCGGCGGTTTACACGCAATTCCAGACGCGGACGATCGAAGATGATAATTGGAAATTCGGCGTCGTGTTCGTAATTCTGGCCCTGGCGGTGCTGCTGGTGGCTTGCACCAATGTTGCGGGACTGCTGCTGAGCCGGGCGCGCGAACGGGCGCGCGAAATCGCGGTACGGTTGGCGCTTGGGGCGGGGCGTTTGCGCTTGATCCGGCTGCTGCTAACGGAAAGTTTGATACTGGCGACACTAGGCTGTGTGGCGGGGATCGCGATCGGCTATGGCGTTATCGAGTGGTTCCACTCGAAAGACAGCATCGTTTTTGCGACGGAATTGCCGATGGCCGTGCCGTTCCAAATGGACAAGCGCGTGCTGCTGGTATGCGTGGGATTATCGGTGTTGAGCGCGTTCCTTTGTGGGTTGGCGCCGGCGCTGCAGAGCACGCGCGTGGATCTGGTGAACGCACTGAAGTCAGCCGACGTGGACGTGCCGGGGCGCAAACGACTGTGGGGCCGGAACATGCTGGTGGTGGCGCAGGTCTCGATGTCGCTGATGCTGCTGACCGCGGCTTTCCTGATGGCCCGCGGATTCGAGCACGACTTGATGCAGAATACCGGGTTCAGGAAAGACCATTTGCTGATGACGAGTTTCGATCCGCGCTTGATTCAGTACAACGCGACGCAGACGCAGCAGTTTTACAAGCTACTGGCCGAGCGTATGCGCGAAACTCCCGGAGTGCAGAGCGAGGCCCTGACGCAGAATATTCCACTGGGAACGGACGAGTTTGACGGCGTGACGTTTGTGCCGGAGGGTTTCACGATGCCTCCGGACCGCGAGAATTTCGCTTCGCTGATGGATACGATTGATGAAGGATACTTCCAGACGATGGGGATTCCGATGCTGCGCGGCCGCGCCTTCCTGGAGACCGATACGGCTGATGCGCCGCGCGTGGCCATCGTGAACGCGCACTTCGCGAAACACTATTGGCCGGGCGGCGACGCGGTTGGAAAACACATCCGCCTCGATAACAGCGCGGGGACACCGGTAGAGATCGTAGGCGTGGCGGAGCCGATCAAGTATCAAAACGGCGAAAGCCCGATAGATTTCCTGTACATGCCACTTGCGCAGCATCCTGTGGCGCGCATGGTTTTGATGTTGCACTCAAGCGGCGATCCGCTGCAATTGGTGCAGCCGGTGAAAGATGTGGTGCATTCGCTCGATCCGAACCTGCCGCTGCTGCAGACGCGGGCGTACGAGGAGTTCTACCTGAATCAGGCGGTGCGCGGGCCGCAGATCGCGATTGATCTGGTGGGGACGATGGGCCTCGTGGGGTTGCTGCTGGCCATCGCCGGATTGTACGGGATGGTGGCGTACAACGTGAGCCGCAGGACGCATGAGATCGGCATTCGCATGGCGCTGGGCGCGGTGAGTTCGGATGTGCTGCGACTGGTGATGGGCAAGGGAGTGGCGCTGGTGGGAATGGGAACGGCGCTGGGCCTCGGGATGGGTTTCGCGCTGGAGCGGCTGATGAATGCGATGCTGTTCAACTCGGGCGGAGTGGACGTGGTGGCATATCTGATCGTGGTGCCATCGCTATTTCTAGTGGCGATGCTGGCGGCGTACGTGCCGGCGCGACGAGCATGCAGAATTGCGCCGACGCAGGCGCTGAGGTACGAGTAGTTCGCGGCCAGTTCGTTTGCTACTGGTGTGGACCGCGAAGGCGTTTAGAACTGATATAGGGTTAGGTTCCCTTCCCATCGATCGGCGCGGCTGCGGGCTGCCCTCTATCAGCCTTCGCAGGCGCGTCCCTAACAGCAACTCCCCTTTCACTGCGGGTGTGTGACGAAGACGCAGCCGGCTTCGAGCAGATCCAAACGGAAGCACAGTTGGCCGGACGGGTGCGGAAACGTGACTGGTCGAGAATTTCTGTGCTGCCGCCGGCAAGGTAGGCGCGAAGGCAGGTTCCAGGTGGCCGAAAGACCACCGGGAACCTATCTTCGGTAGAAAGTGGAGCTTGATTCGCAGCCGTTCTTATTTATTTCCGTTGCTTACGTGACCGCGCCCATCGCGCATTTCATTTCCCTTGAAGTGGGAGACTTTGTCAACTCGCTTGGACGGCTCCGGCTTATCGCCGACGTTCGGACGTGCGCCTCTATAGCCGCGCTGGACGTCGTAACGGTTGTTCACGTGGCCTTGGAAATTTTCCGGACCATGAAACCACTGTCCGGCGCCGATGAAGGCGCCGCCGGAAAACCATTCCGGGCCGTAGTAGCCGTAGGGAGAGCAGGAATAAGGAGCGTAGTCGTAGTAACCATACGGGCAGTCCGGGGCAGCTCCGACGCTGATGCCGACGCTGACCTGGGCGCCTAGTTTCGGAGCACCCACCGTTAAGAAGATTCCAGCAACCGCTGCTACCAGGAAATATCTAACTTTGTTCATAGATTAGGCTCCGTTTTTCTTGGGTATGCACGCCATGCACTTCAATTCTGCGCGCAACGAATGCGGGAATCTGTTCACAAGCGCACAGTCGAGCCTTGAGACTCCATCGCAGCGCTGGTCGAGGGCAGACGTGAGGGACGGGGTGCTTGGATATTCGTGTGGGCGATGCAGACGGTGTACGCAAACGCGACAAGTTGCTGCAAATGTCCGGTTCCGCGACGGGGCGGACAGTACGCTGCCGCCGTGGACGCGGCGGGTTCAATTCGCCGGCGGAATTTTCTGGCAGTAGTTCTTATGTCGCCATCTTGTTGCTAACAATCGCGCGGCTTCGCTCGTCCATACAGCAACAGAAACGACCACTTCTGCCGCGTCAAGGGCGTGTGTACCGAGGAGGGAGCTGTGTTCACATTCGTGCAGGACGTCCGTTATGCGCTACGCACTTTGCTCAAGAGTCCCGGGTTTATGATGGTCGCGGTGCTGACGCTGGCGCTGGGGATTGGCGCGAACGTCGCGATTTTCAGCGTGGTGTACGGGGTGCTGCTGCGACCGCTTCCCTTTCCGCATCCGGAACAATTGGTACGCATCTTCGACGACCTGAACGGGCCGAACTCACAGGATGTGGGCATGTCCGCGCCGGAGCTTTGGGATTTGGAAGAGCGCTCGGGTGTGTTCCAGGAAGTTTCTGCGGTGGCGCCGGGTAATTCTGCGGTGGGCGGTGGAGAGCGGATGGTGCGCGCCGAGGCGCTGATCACCAGCCCCGATTATTTTGAGTTGCTGGGAGCAAAACCCGAGCTGGGGCGGCTGTACACACGGCAGGATTCCGTGCCGGGATTTTTGGAGCCTGTCGTAATCAGCGACGGCTTTTGGCGACGCAACTACGGTTCCGATCCGAAGATCATTGGGCGGAAAATGTCGCTCGATCGCGACCTGTACACGATTGTGGGCGTGACGCCGCCGGGATTTCGCCATCCGGGGCGGACGCTCGATACGGACGTGGAAGTCTGGCTAGCGACTGAATTCAAGGGACAGCCATTTCCTGTGCCGGCGGATCGGTCGCTGCGGATCGTTCCCGCCGCAATCGGGCGGTTGAAGCCCGGGGTGACGGTGGCGCAGGCGCAATCGCAGCTGGATGGTTATGTGGCTCAGCTCGCGCGGCAGTATCCCGCTGCGTATCCAGCGGCGGCGCGATGGGCGCTGCGGCTGGTACCGGTAAAAGAAGACCTGGTGGGGCCGCAGCGAACCGAACTATTCATACTTTTCGGGGCGGTGGGATTTGTGTTGCTGATCGCGTGCGTGAACATTGCCAATTTGCTGTTGGCCCGATCTTCGGGACGGCGGCGCGAGATTGCGATTCGGCTGGCGATGGGTGCGAGTCGTGGGCGGCTGGCGCGGCAGCTTTTGACCGAAAGTACGCTCTTGGCGGTGATTTCCGGCGTCGTGGCGCTGGTTACCGTGTTGTTTTTGAAGAACGCGATCATCAGCTTGGCTCCGGCGGATATTCCGCGCCTGAACGAAGTGGACGTAAGCGGTAAAGTTCTGTTTTTTGCTTTTGTGATTTCGATACTTACGGGCGTGTTGTTTGGGTTGGCGCCAGCGCTGCAGGCTGCAAATCCTAATCAGGTGGAAAGTCTCAGGGAAGGTGGCCGCGGGTCGGGAGCGAGCAGGCGTCATTCGCGGCTCTCACGGATTCTGGTGGTATCCGAGGTAGCGCTCTCGATTATTTTGCTGGCGGGCGCGGGATTGCTGCTGCGAAGTTTCTGGCGCGTGCTGGAAGTGCGCCCCGGGTTCAATCCCAGCCATTTGACGACCGTGCAAATCTGGATTCCGCAGCCTAACAATCCGGATACCGATCCTTATGCACAGATGGATAAGCGCGCCGCTTTTCTGCTGGAAATTTATCGGCGCGTGGCGGAGCTCCCGGGCGTGGAACAGTCGGCGATTGCGGGCAACGACACTTTGCCCATGAATTCGGGGCGAAACTATTCCCCTTTTTCGATTCAAGGGCGAGCCGCGGATTCCGAGCGCGGCCCGATTGCGGACATTGCCATTGTTGATACGCGGTATTTTCACACCATGGAAGTTCCGTTGATGGCAGGAAGAAATTTCACCGACGGCGATACGAATACGACTCAGGCGGTGGCGGTGATTGATCAGGCGCTCGCGCGGCGTTATTGGCCGGGCCAGGATCCGATTGGGCAACAGGTAAAATTTGGATTTGGACCCGGTCCCAAAGGCGTGCCGATTGTCGGCGTGGTGGGCGATATCAAATCGGACGGATTCGAAGCGCCCAGCGTGCCGCATATATATGTTGCGCTGGGGCAATTCGCACCGATCAACGCGGTGCTGTTCTTGCGCAGCCGGAGCGATGCGGAACATCTAGGCGAAGCGGTGCGGCACGTGGTGGAAAGCGTTGATCCCAATGTTCCGGTGCACAGCATTAGCTCGATGGATCAAATCATCGCGCGATCGGTCGCGGACCGCCGGTTTGCGTTGCAGTTGCTGGGAATTTTTGCGGCGGTGGCGTTGCTGCTCGCCTCGATTGGAATTTACGGCGTGATGGCCTATGCGTTCAGCCAGCGCACGCACGAAGTCGGGATCCGCATGGCTCTGGGCGCGCAGAGGCTGGATATTCTGCGCATGGCGCTGCTGGAAGGGATGCGCATTGTGGTGATCGGATTGGTCGCGGGTTTACTGGGGGCTGCGGTGATAACGCGTTTTTTCCAGTCCATGCTTTTCAACGTGCCGGCCTCCGATCCGATCACTTTTCTTGCGGCCTCGGCGGTGCTGGCGGGCGTGGCTTTTTGTGCTTGCTACATACCGGCGCAGCGCGCGACGCGGGTGAATGCTCTACTGGCTTTGCGCGACGAATAATCAGGCGGACCCCAACCGGAACAAACTACTCACCTTGACATTCTACCAGGACGGTTGTAACTTGCCTAGAATGTCTACTAAAGAGCAACGCGAACGCATTGAATTGCTGCAAGGAACGCTGGACCTCCTGATTCTGCGCACGTTAATCCTGGGTCCCACACACGGGCACGCCATCGCCAAGGCCATCGAATTCAAATCCGACGACGTGCTGCAGGTGGAGCAGGGATCGCTGTATCCGGCGCTGCACCGGCTGATCAAGCGCGGATGGATTTCCGCGGAAGAAGGCATGTCGGAAAATAACCGGCGGGCGAAATTTTACCGGCTGACGGCGAAGGGCCGCAAGCAACTGGCGGTCGAGACCAGCAAGTGGGACAAGCTGGCGGGAGCGATCGCGCGGATTCTGCGGCCGTCGGAGCAGGAGGGCAAATCATGAAGCGGCGCGAGCGCATGATGGATGAGCTGGAGCAGGATATTCGCGCACACATCGAGATGGAGACGCAGGACAACATCGCGCGCGGGATGTCGCCCGAGGAGGCGCGCTATGCGGCGGTGCGGAAATTCGGGAATGTGACGCGGGTGCAGGAGGACGCGCACGAGGTGTGGAGTTTCCTGTGGCTCGAGCAACTGTGGCAGGACGTGCTTTTTGGGCTGCGCATGCTGCGCAAAGGTCCGGTGTTTACGGCGGTGGCGGTGCTGACGCTGGCGTTCGGGATCGGCGCGAACACGGCTATTTTCAGTTTGATTGATGCGGTAATGCTGCGGTCGCTGCCTGTGGAGAATCCGGCGCAACTGGTTTTGCTGAAGTGGAGCGCGCGCAAAGCGCCCAATCTGTTCGGGATGATGTCCTCAGGGGATTGCCCGACAGATATGGGCGGAGGCAGGCTGAATCCCACCGGGTGTTCTTTCTCCGAGCCGATGTTTCGCGAAATCGCGCGGGCCAATATTTTTTCGTCGACGGCTGCGTTTGCCAATACCGGCAGACTGGATTTGACCGGCAACGGACCGGCGAGCGTGATCAACGGGCAGCTGGTTTCTGGAGATTTTTTCCGCACGATGGGATTGAAGGCGGCGCTGGGTCGGCTGATTGACGCAAGCGACGATGCGGCTTCGGGTGCGGCGGTCACCGTACTGAATTATGGTTACTGGCAGAGCGCGTTCGGCGGCTCGCGCTCCGTAATCGGGCGCACGATTGAATTGAACGCCGTACCATTCACGATCGTGGGCGTGGCCGAGCAGCGGTTTACGGGAATTACTCCCGGCAGTGATTACGACGTGTGGATACCGCTCTTCGCAGGGCCGAAAATCAATCGATTGCCGGGCCCGCTGGGCGCGCAAGACCGCCAGAACGATGTGGCGAATTGGTGGCTGACGATTGTAGGCAGGCTGAAGCCCGGAACGCCGCTCGGGCAATCGCAAGCGATGGTGAGCGGAATTTTCCGCAACGAGATGCTGCATGGCGCCGTTCCGTTGTTCCACGGTAATCAGATGGCGGGCGTTCCGGCCATGCGGATGGAAGCGCCGGCTCTGACGGGAAGCGCGCCCTCGCCAGCGCCAATGCCTGCGCCGATGCCGATGCAAGGCGCGTCCGGGAACGCTGCTGTTCCGATGCATCGCGAAGCGACGGATGGGCCGCCCAGGCAACCCGCGGGGAACGCCCGGGTAATGTTACCTGCGCCGCAAGCAACGCCGCCGCGTCTGGCTGAGCAGCCGAGTGCCCCGAAGACGCTCTCGACGGAGGAGGATAACCCGCAAGTGACGCTGGTTTCCACGCAGACTGGGTTAGTTGGAACGCGCGCAAGATATTCTGATCCGCTGTACGTGCTGATGCTCGCCGTCGGAATTATTTTGCTGATTGCTTGCGCAAACGTAGCGGGGCTGATGCTGGCGCGGGCAACGGCGCGGCAAAAAGAGATGGCGGTACGGTTGGCGTTGGGTGCGGGGCGCGCGCGGATCGTGCGGCAATTGCTGACGGAGAGCGTGATGCTTGCGGTGTTCGGCGGCGTGTTGGGAGTTCTGTTTGCCTACTGGGGCGCGCACACAATTATTTCATTCGTCTCGAGCAATCAGACGCGGCCCTTGGGATTTGCGACGGGCGTGGACTTGCGCGTGTTGGGATTTACTGTGGCGGTTTCACTTTTCACCGGGATACTTTTCGGAGTGGCGCCGGCTTTTCGCAGCGCGCGCATCGATTTGACGCCGACGCTAAAGGAGGGCGAGGGTAGCTCGGCGAGCGCGGGACATTCCGGCGGAAGATGGTTCAGCGCTGGAAACTTGCTGGTGGTGACGCAGGTGGCTCTGGCCGTGGTGGTGCTGGTGGGCGCGGGACTCCTGGTGCGGACGCTGCAGAATCTGCGCAGCGTGGACATGGGCTTCGATGCGCACAACATTCTGATTTTCGGTATTGATCCGACCCTGGCGGGCTACCAAGGCGCGCAGGCGGCCAATTTGTACCGCGATTTGCAGGGGCGACTGGCGGAAACGCCGGGGGTGAAGTCGGCGAGCTATTCGATGATGCCGCTGCTAAGCAGCGGGCTGATGATCACGGTGTTCCATTGGCCGGGCACGCCGGAGGATCAGACTGCGGAGTCGGACGCCCTGGACGTGGGGCCGAATTTTTTTGAGACGCTGCACATTCCGTTTCTGGCGGGGCGCGAATTTAGCGCGGTGGATTTCGAGCTGGCCGCTGCCAACGGCGGAGACAAGCCGACAGCGGCGCCGACGCCGGTGATTGTGAATCAGGCTTTCGTGCAGAAATATCTGGAGAAGGAAAATCCGATCGGCAAGGCGTATGGCGCAGCGGCGGAGGGACCATGGGGCGGGCCGACTCCCGGCTACCAAATCGTGGGCGTGGTGCGCGACGCGAAATACAGCGAACTGCGGCGGGAGATTCACCCGATGATGTATACGCCGCATCACGTGGGAGTTGCGACGTTTGAATTGCGCACCGCGGCGGACCCGCAGGCCTTGCTTCCGGCGATCCGCGAAGTGGTGGCGCAGGTGAACGCGGATCTGCCGCTGTTCAATGTGACGACGCAGTCGCAACAAGTTGACCGGTTGCTGTTTCAGGAGCGGCTGGTGGCCCGCCTGGCGGGATTTTTCGGCGTGCTGGCGCTGGTGCTGGCATGCATCGGATTGTACGGACTGCTTTCGTATGAGGTTTCGCGGCGCACGCGGGAAATCGGGATTCGCATGGCGCTGGGCGCGCAGCCAGAAAGAGTGCTGAAGCTGGTGCTGCGGCAAGGAATTGCGCTGGCGCTGGTGGGCGCCTCCCTGGGGATTGGAGTGGCGCTGGGCGTGACGCGTTATTTGGGCTCGATGCTATTTAATGTGCGCGCAAGCGATCCCTTGACGATGAGCGCGGTCGCTGTGCTGCTCGCGCTGGTGGCGCTGGCCGCGTGTTACATCCCCGCCCGACGCGCCACACGCGTGGATCCGATGGTAGCGTTAAGATACGAGTAATTCCCCGCGGGACGGACAAGTGAAATTTTTATTCGTAGTGCAGGGCGGCCATCGGATCCAGACGCGTTGCGCGCCGCGCGGGCAGGAAGCAGGCGGCGAGGGCCACCGCGCAGAGCAGGAGCGCAACGCCCGAGAATGTAAGCGCATCGGTGGTGGTGATGCCGAGTAGCAGGCTGCTCAGATAACGCGTCAGTGCGAATGATGCGGCCAGGCCCAGTGCTACTCCGACCAGAATCAGCCGGAATGCCTGGCCGAGCACCAGGCGTAGAATGTCGTCTTTATTTGCGCCTAGCGCCATGCGGATGCCGATTTCGTGAGTGCGCTGGCGCGTGGTGTAGGCCGTGACGCCGTAAATTCCGACCGCAGCGAGGAGCAGCGCAAGCAGCCCGAACGCGCCGACAAAAGTTCCGGCGATGCGCTGGGGGAAACTGGAGATTCGCTCGCTCGATTCGAGCGAGGTCACATCGAACACCACCAGATCGGCGTTCAATTCGTGGAGCGTCTGCTCGACCGTCTTGCCGTAAGTCAGGGGATCGCCGGCGACGCGCGCATGGACAATCATGGCGGCCTGGTAAACCTGATACAACGGCAGATACACGAAGGGGGTCGGCTGGTCGTCCAGGCGGGTCATTTTGCTGTCGCGCGCCACGCCGACGACCGTGCACCATTCATGCGTCACACCCTGATTCAGCCGCTTGCCGAGCGGCTCCTGATGAGGCCAGTAGCGATTGACGAATGCTTCGCTGACGATGACCGCACGCTGGGAATTCCTGGTGTCCTGGAGCGAAAAGTCGCGTCCCTGCACGAGCGGAATCTGCATGGTCTGAAAATAATTTGGCGTGACGATCGCCATCGGCATTTCCGTTGATTCGTTCGGCTGCGGCAGGTAGCCTTCGGGCTTCACGCTCGTAGAGCCCGGCGAAAATCCCGGCAGGCGGCTGGCCAGGGCCACCGATTGTATGCCGGGCAGCGCTTCCAGTTTGGCGACGACCTGGCGATCGAATTCCGCACCCCTGGCATCGGAATATCCCGCTGGGAACAGATCGTAGGAAGCAATCAGCATATTGCGCGGATTGAATCCCAAATTGATTTGCTGTGCGCGCAGGAAGCTGCGAATGAACAATCCCGCGCAAATCAGGAGAAGCAGCGAGAGCGAAATCTGCGCCACGACCAGACCACTCGCCAAGCGCACCTTGCGCCGTCCACCCGAGGCGCTCCCAGCGTCCTCTTTCAATACCGCAATCGGTGAGACGCTGGAAGCACGCAGGGCAGGCAGAATTCCAAAGATCACGCCGGTGAGCAGCGAAATCAACATCGTCACCAGGAAGACCGAGCGGTCCGCGCGCACCACGAGCGAGATTGGGAAATCCGTCGCCGGAAGGAATTTCATTAGTGTTCCGGCGGTCCAGAGAGTGATCAGGAGCGCGACGGCGCCTCCTGCCAGCGCCAGCATCAGGCTTTCCACCAATAGTTGCCGCACCAAGCGCCAGCGGCTGGCTCCGAGCGACATGCGAATGGCAATTTCACGCTGGCGGCCCACCGAGCGAACCAACATTAGATTGGCGACGTTCGCGCAGGCGAGCAGCAACACCAGGCCCGCGATGGCCATCAGCGCCGGAAGCAGGATGGAGAAAAAAATATTAAAGCTAAACGGGTTTCGCCACAGCGGGTAGGCCGTGACACTGTCGTGCCCTTTGTGCTCCTCGGGATAATTCCTGGCCTCGCGTTTCAAGAGCAGTGACATTTCCGCTTGCGCTTGCGGCAGCGTGACGCCCGGCTTCAGCCGTGCGAAGGCGAATAACCAGAAACTGTGATGATCGTGAAGCGGGTCGTCCCCGGGCATCAATTGCGGCGCCATCATGATCGGAACCCAGATTTCCATGCGCAGCCCGGTCTGGCTGCCCTGAAACTCCGCCGGCGCTACGCCCACGATGGAATAGGAGTGTTGGTTGATTTCTATGTGCTGGCCGACGATGTTCGGATTCGCGGCGAAATGCGTTTGCCAGAGGCGGTAGCTGATCACCGCGACGGGCGCGCCTCCGGGCTTTTCATCGTCCGCGGGAAGAAAGCCGCGGCCGAGGATGGGATGCACGCCAAGCACATCGAAATAATTGGCGGAAGCCACCATGCCCCAGACGCGTTCCGGTTTACCTTTGCCCGTGAGGCTCATGGGAGTGAAGATGCACGCCGTGATGCCGGTAAAACTCTGTTGGCCGTCGCGCAGGGCCTGGATATCCGGATAGGAAAAGCCCAGGTAGTCCTCGGGCTTGCCCTGTGTCAGCGACACAACCTCGCTGGGGTGGGCGAGTCCGGGAACCGGATTGAGGAGCGCGGAATTGATCCAGCTGAAAATTGTGGAGTTTGCGCCGATGCCCAGAGCCAGAGTAAGGATGACAATCGCGGCGTAGCCGGGGGCTTTGGCGATCATGCGCAGGCTGTAGCGTATATCTTGCCAGAACGAGGTCATCCGGGCGTCTCCGTAGGCATCCTACAACAAAGGAGAGCACGTGCTGGCCCATCTGCGGAGTGGTGCAAGGGATTACTGACGCATGGGTTAGCGAGAGTGGTCGTGGCGGGATTGCACGCGGATGTGCGTATATGGGATGCGGTCTCGGCGGGATCGCACACCCTTGATCGATTTACGTCGCGCGAGACTGCTAGCAAGCCGAGCTAAACTTCACAGATGAGACTTGTCCGGCCGCGGGACGTTCGCGCCGGAGAGCAGGGCGGTGTCGTTGTAGCCAGGATTCACGACGATGTTGCTTTGCTCGCGCAGTTCGGCGAGGTAATCGCGTATGAGGGGTTGTATTTTCTGGGCGTGAATGATGTTGCGGATGTCGGGTTCGACTCTTTCCAGTGGCTGCAAACCCGCCTGAAGATGATCTTCCACTTTGAAGAATTCGAAGCCGGCGCGGGTCTGGATTACTTCGGTGATCTGACCTTTGCTCATTTGGAAGACAATCGCTTCGATCTGCGGCGCCAGTTCTCCTTTTTTGAACGAGCCGAGGCCGCCGCCGGCTTTCGCGGTGCTGCCTTCGGAATAAAGACTGGCGACCTGGCTGAAATTGTCGCCGTTGAGGACGCTGGTGCGCAGGCCCTCGACTTTGCTGCGCACGGCGGCGAATTCTTCCGGTTTCTTTCCGTCGGTGCTGAGTGAAATTTCCGAGAGCACCACGCGCTCAGGCAGCGTGAATTCCTCCGCGTGGGCGTCGTAATATTGCTTCACTTCGTCCTTGGAAATTTCCACCTGCGTGCCGACTTCGCGACGCACGACTTCTTTCTGGAGCAGGCCATTGCGGATCGTGGTCTTGTAATCTTCCCAGCTGAGACCGGAAGCTTCGACGCCTTTTTGCAAATCGTCGAGAGTGGCGAGGCCGTTCTGCTGCCGTACTTCGTCGAGGCGTTTGTTCAAGTCCGATTCGACGTTGACGCCCATATCCTTGGCGCGCTGTATCATCAGGGATTCGTCAATCATGCCGCGTAGCAGATCTTTTTGCTGTTCTTTGAACTGGGCTTCAATTTTTTCCGGTGGGCAATCCGCGCAATCGCGGGCTGCTTCGCCGCGCAGTTGCTGTTCGGCTTTCTGATAAGCCGCCAGGGTGATGACGTCGTTGTTTACGCGCGCCACAATTTCCGTATCAGCCGCGGGCTTGGCTTGCGCGCGCACGCCGGAAGGAGCCGGCGCCGCGAGCAACGCCAGCGCTCCGAGGGTCAGGCTCGGGAGGATGCCGGATGCAAGATTGCGACTTTTCATGACGTCGGCTCGCCTCAAGTGTTGTCACCACGATTGTAGCCGGAAATCGAGATTCCGGAGCATATCGCGCGGGTTGCACGCGGCTGCTGCAGCCGGCACAGCGCGTTTGCGGAGGAAAAGGATGGCGCGACCGCGGCAGAGGTTCTAGCGCAGGTAGCGCACCTGCTGAACCGGGGCCGGGACGCATTTCTGCAGCCCTTCTTGAATCGCGGGGTCGAGATCGGAATGGGGAACCGGAGACAATTGCGCTTCTCGGAAGCATTTTTCGGCGCGCTCGGGGCTGGCGAGACGGGCGACGCAGATTTGTCCTGCGGAGACGAGCGCAGACGCTGCAGCGCGCTCGACGGGAAATGCGTGGGCGAGCTTTTCGTATTCGTCGACGGCTAGTTCCCAGCGCTGCTCGCGCTCGAAGTAGCGGCAAAGTTCCAGCCACACGCCGCGCGGCAACTTCTCGCCACCCAGGTTCTTATACATTTCGTAGTCGGCCGCAGCGGCTTCCAGTTCTCCCGCCGTCACGCGCAGCCGGCAAAGCATGGCAAGAGTTTCTTTTTGTCCCTCATGATCCTTTCTGCGTTCCTGGGCCTTGAACAAGAGGTCCCAGCCATCCACCGAGTCAGGCTTTTCTTGCAGGTGTTGGCGCAGACAGGCGATCGCGCCTGCGGGATTGTTCTCGGCAAGCGAGTCGGTGGCGCGAACGATCAACGGGTCGGCGGTCCAGCTGACTCTTGCTTCGATCGCGCGATCAGCGGCCTGCTCGAGGCCTGTAGCGCGGAGCGCGTAGGCGCCCAGAGCGCCGAAGGCGAAGCCGCCGATGTGCGCCCAGTACGCAATTCCAGCCTCTGCTCCGCCGAGTCGAGCGAGCAGGCCCGAAGACAAATTCACGAGCAGCCACAGCGGCAGAAGGACGTAGGCCGGAACATAGAATTTTATAATTTTCACCCACAGGACCAAGCCCAGGCGAATGCGCGTGGTAGGAAAGCGGACGAGGAAAGCACCCATCAGGCCCGCGATGGCTCCTGAGGCTCCGAGCGCGGGCACGAAACTGTGCGGAAAGACGGCGCCGTGTACGGCCCAGGCGAGCGCGCCCGCCGTCAGGTAAAAGATCGGGTAGATGATGCGTCCCCAGAGGTCTTCCAGGATCGTGCCGGCCAGCCAGAGGAACCACATGTTGAAGATGATATGGAGCCAACCACCATGGAGGAACGTAGCAGTGATGTAGGTTCGCGCGTAAGGATGCACGGAGTGAAACGCATATTGCCAGTCGATCGAGCCGGCCTGTTGCTGTGCCAGCTGCGCGCCGAGCGCGTTCATCTGAGTATTCGCGTCGCTGGCTGAAAAATCGCTGGAATGAATGTTTTTGTCCCAGACATCGAAGAAACGGGTGCGGTCGGGATCCTCGAGCTGGGAATAGAACTCCATATGCTCGAACTTATACGCGCGCACGATTTCGGATGCGGCAGGCGTCAGCGGCGCATCGGGATAGATAGCGCTCAATAGGATGATGTGGAGTTCGGTCTGATCGAGCTGACGCATCTGCTCTTCCATGGGACTGATGGTGAGGAGGAAAATGGCGGTGCAGAGCAGGATGATGGCGGTGGTGACCCAGGGCCAGCGGCGGCCGCGCAAATTTTCATGGCCAACGGGAATGATCATTGCGCCAATCTCCTGTCCACCGTGGCCCGGGCGTTGCTCGGGCATCGCTCAAGCGAGGCTGGAGTGAGCCGGCGTCCGGGACGGTGCAAACCGGAACAGGCGCAGCGAACGGTGTACTCAATTGTTATGAGAACGAGACGATAAAACCAATAGGACTCCGGCAGCTGTGCGTGTTTAGAGAGTAACCGTTTCAAGAAAGGGATGCGGCGTTGGGTCTTACAGCGCCGGGATGTGCGTCAAGCGGCGCGCGAGGACTCGAACCGGATGCGAAGCCAGCGCAATTGGCAAGGCTGCCAGAGTGTCTGCGGTTATGGTAGTTGCCGCGCTGCTGTCCGTGCTGCGGCGAGAATGCCATCGTTGCCGCGTCAGGCGTTTGTGCCGCCGTCGACGGTGAGATTCGCGCCAGTGATGTAGGACGCTTCGGGCCCCGCCACGAAGGCGACCAGGGCGGCGACCTCGGCAACCGTTCCGTAGCGGGCGAGCGCGGTGTTGGCCTTTTGAGGCGCGGCCCAGTCGCCCGCGGCAGGATTCAAGTCCGTGTCAATCGGTCCCGGCTGGATATTGTTGACCGTGACGCCCCGGGCCCCCACTTCTCTGGAAAGTCCCTGCGTGAACATCTTGATGGCTCCCTTTGTCGCGGAGTAGGCTACCAGGCCGGGCGTCATCATGCGCTCGCCGACGCATGAGCCGATCATGATGATGCGGCCTCCGTTCTTCATGTGCTTCAGCGCTGCCTGCGTCGCAACAAAGGCGCCGCGGATATTAAGAGCAATCATGTGGTCCATTTCTTCCAGTGTGGTCTCTTCAAACGGTTTGGGTATGGCCGTGCCGGCATTGTTGACCAGGATGTCAATCCGGCCGAAGGTCGCGACGGTCTTTTCTACCGAGGCTTTTACGGCGGAGGCATCGGTGGCATCCGCCTGAATCGCGGTCGCTTTTCCGCCGGCGCGCTCGATCTCGTTGACGACCGCCGCGGCTGCGTCGGCGCCTTTGGTGTAGGTAATGGCCACCTTCGCGCCGTCCGCGGCCAGGCGCTTGGCGATCGCAGCGCCGATGCCGCGAGAGCCGCCGGTAATGAGTGCTATTTTTCCCTCAAGTTTCTTGGACATTCTTGTTCTCCTGTTTTCCTACATTGTTTTTTGGCGATCAGTCGCCGTAGAAGCTAGACGTGGGGAATTTGGGAGACATTCCAGCCGCCGCCGAGGGCTTTGACCAGCAGGACGCTGGCGGCCAGGCGGCGGGTAAGAATGTTTACGGCGGTGACTTCATCGGCGAGCGCGGCGCTTTGCGCGGTGGTGACTTCCAGATAATTGGTGACGCCGCCGCGGTAACGAGTAATCGAAAGCGAGAGGGAGTGCTGCGCGGACGCGACGGCTTCGGCCTCTTGATTGGCTTCGTTTTCCAGGATGCGCAGCGCGGCGAGATTGTCTTCGACTTCCTGAAACGCGACCAGCACGGTCTGGCGATAATTATCCACAGACTGATTCCAGGCGGCTTTGGCTTGTTCGGATGCGCCGCGGCGGGCGCCGCCGTCGAACAAAGTTTCGGCAGCTTGGCCGCCGAGCATCCAGAAACCGCTGGGCCCCTGCAGCAAGGTGGTGAACACCGCGCTTTCGAAGCCGCCACTGGCGCCCAGAGTGACCTGCGGAAAATAGGCGGCGCGGGCGACGCCGATTTGCGCATTCTGTTCCTGCACGCGTCTTTCCGCGGCAGAAACATCGGGCCGGCGTTCGAGCAAATCCGACGGCAGGCCAGAAGGGATGACCGGCGGAGGTGCGGTCAGCGGAATGTGCGGCAGGCTGAACTGCGATGCGGGCTTGCCGATCAGCACGGCGATCGCGTGCTCGAAGGCGGCGCGCTGCACGCCGAGGTCGGTAGCTTCGGCGCGCGTGGTGTCAAGAATGGTCTGGGCCTGGGCGACGTCCACAGCCGAAGCGAGGCCACCGTGAAAGCGGCTTTCCGTTAAGTCGAGCGCCTTTTCGAAGGCCTCCACATTGGAATCCAGAAGTTGTTTCTGCGCATCGAGGCCACGCAGCTGAAAATAATCGCCCGCCAGTTCGGCGTGCAGACTGAGACTGACGTTTGCCAGATCCGCGCCGGTGGCCTGGGCTTCCGAGCGGCTGGCTTCGACCGTGCGACGCACACGACCCCAAAGGTCGGGCTCGTAGGACACGTCCACGGGGATGGTGAAGGTGTTGTAGTCCTTGGATTCCGTGGGGGGATTGAAGAGCGGCTCGTTGGGCGCGAGATGCGTGCGCGAGACCGATGGAGTGGTGCTGACATTCGGGAACAGATTCGAGCGAGTGATGCGCAGCGCGGCGCGCGCCTGAGCAAATTGTTGCTGTTCGGCTTTCAAGGTTTGGTTGGAAACGTTGATCTGCTCTTCCAGGTCGTTCAGCTGCGAGTCCTGATAAATTTCCCACCATTTGCCTTTCGCGACGGCGTCGCTGGGCTGGGCTTGTTTCCAGTTGGCGGGAGTTTCCTTGAAATCAGTGGGGACTTCGGCAGTGGGACGGACGTAGTTCGGCCCCACGGTGCATCCCGCGAAAAATAAAATTGCCGCGGCACAGGAGGAAGCGAGCCGGGCAGGGCGCAGCGCGCCGGGACGCGCGTGCGTGAAGTTGTGGCACACGTCAGCGAGATTGAGGTTGAGGCGATGCATTGCCGGAGCCTCCTTGCTGGTTGGGCTGCGCGATTTGCACTTGTTCGCCGTCCACAAGCGAGTCGGGTGGACTGACGATCACGCGATCTGCGTCGCTCAAGCCGGAGACGACTTCCACGGTGGCGCCGAAATCACGGCCCAATACGATCGTGACGAGCTTGGCGCGATTGCCATTATCGACGGTAGCGATCTGCAAACCTTGCGCGCGGAAAATGAGCGCGTTCACCGGAAGAATGTAGGAGGGAATCTCCGTGGGCAGCTTCAAGTGGACCTCGGCGAAGGCGCCGGGAAGAAGTTCGCCGGTGGCGTTATCAACGTCCACTTCGACGAGCAGGGTGCGGGTGGCGAGGTCGATCGCGTTTGCCGTGCGCACCAATTTTCCCTGGAAGGTGCGGCCGGGAAATTGCGCCAGGCTCAGGTCCGCGACGATGCCGGGCTTGGCCGCCACGGAATATTGCTGGGGGACGTTGATATAGACGCGCAGGGTGCGGATGGCTGCAATGTGAAAGAGTTCTTTGGCAACGCCGCCTGAGGAACCGGAGTCGATCAGCTGGCCCACGTCCGTGTTGCGCGCGGTAATGACGCCATCGAAGGGCGCATAGATTTTCTCGAAAGATTGCAGGTCTTCAAGCCGGTTCACATTGGACCGCGCCGAATCCACGATGGCCTTCTTCGCGGCATAGTCCCCTGCGGCGTTGTCCACATCTTGCGTGGAGACCGAATCGGTATTCTTCAAGCCTTCAAATCTGTTGAAGGTGATTTGGGACAGATTTTCATTAGCCTGTGCGGTGTTCAGATCGGCGCGCGCTTGGAGAAGTTGCTGATCCACTTCGGGCGTTTCGATTTCGGCCAGCAGCTGGCCTTTTTTCACGCGCGCGCCGATGTCTGAGGTCCAGGAGCGCAAATAGCCGTTGGTACGGGCGTAAATCGGCGCATCAATGAAGGCTTGAATGTTTCCGGGCAGGATGATTTCCTGCGCAGTCGAGCCGCGCTTGGGCTGAATCACCTGGACTTCGGGGACGGCGAGCGAGTTCGTCTCAACGCGCAGGGCGGCTTTCGCGCGCAGGCGTGGAACGACTCCGGCTACGACGATGGCAATCACGACAATCACCGCGATGATGGTGATCAGTACTCCGTGGCCGGATTTCTCGGCGCCTGCGTGGTGTGGATTCGGCTGCGGCGATTTATATTCAGCTGGGTCTGTCATTGCGTCCTCTTCGCGATCTTGTACGAATACGCGCTAGTTTACTCAACGGTCGGTTCATTCCGCGCGGTGCTTGCGCCTGCTTTCTTTTCGCGCGCGCCGTGCACGATGCTGAAAGTTACCGGTACGAAAAACAGCGTCGCGACGGTGGCGAACATCAGCCCGCCAATTACCGCGCGCCCCAGCGGCGCGTTCTGTTCGCCGCCCTCGCCCAAGCCCAGAGACATCGGCAACATGCCGATGATCATAGCGAGGGCCGTCATGAGCACGGGACGAAAACGCGTGAAGCCAGATTCCGAAGCGGCTTCGGCGGCCGTCTTCCCTTCTCCGAGCCGTTCTTTCGAAAAGCTGACGACCAGAATGCTATTGGCGGTGGCCACGCCCATGCACATGATCGCACCGGTGAGGGCCGGCACGCTGACGGTGGTGCGCGTGATGAAAAGAAACCAGACGATCCCGGCGAGCGCGGCGGGCAGCGCCATGAGAATAATAAAGGGATCCAGCCAGGATTGAAAATTCACGACGATCAACAAATAAACCAGCACAATGGAAAAGGCCAAGCCCCAGAGCAATCCGGAAAAGGACGAGGCCATAGTGAGGATTTGTCCGCGCACGATGATTTGCGAGCCGCGCGGCAAATCTTTTTTGCTGTTGTTGATGATCGGTTCGATCTCGCGCGAGAGGCCGCCGAGATCGCGGCCCTGCACCGCGCCGTAAATGTCGATCACCGGCATGATGTTGTAGTGCGAGACCACACCCATCTCCGAGCCGCGGCTGAAAGAAGCCACGCTGGCCATGATTTCCGATTGCGGCGTGCCGGGGCCAGTGACCGGAATATTTTCCAGATCCTGCAAGCTGTCAACAATGTACTGGGGCGTTTGCGCGGCGATGTTGTAGCTCACTCCGGTGCGCTGGTCGAGCCAGTAGGTGGGCGCAGTTTGAAAACTGCCGCTGAGCGAGATGAGCACATTGTTGGCCACGTCGCGCGTGGAATAGCCGACCTGCTGTGCCTTGGTGCGATCCACTTCGATGTGCAATTTGGGCTGGTCGAAAGCCTGCTGGATGCGCAGGTCGACGGTACCGGGCACAAATTTCAAGCGATTCAGCAGATTATCGGCAAAGACACGATTGGCCCCGACATCGCGCCCGAGGATTTGGATGTCAATGGGAGCGGGCAGGCCGAAATTGAGGATCTGGCTGACGATGTCCGCGGGCAAGAAGTAAAAAGTGACGCCCGGGAAGTCTTTGGCCAGTTCGATGCGCAGGTCGTGCACGTACTCGGCGGTCGGGTGATGATCCTTGGAAAGTTCAGCGAGAATATCGGCGTCGCCGGTGCCGATCGGCGCTGAATTGCTGTACGAAAGATTGATGCTGCTGTAAGGCAGGCCGATGTTGTCAATCAGGCTGGTCAATTCGGACTGCGGTATCTGCTTGCGGATGACCGCTTCCACCTGGTCGCAGATCGCAGCGGTTTCTTCAATGCGCGTGCCCGTGGGAGCGCGCATGTGCAACTTGAATTCGCCGCTGTCCACTTCCGGAAAAAAATCCTGGCCGAGCAGCGGCAGCAGCGCAAAAGATAGAACGCAAAAAGCCAGGAAGCAGATGGCGAAGATCACGCGGTGGGCGATGCAACGCTCGAGCAAGCGGTGGTAGCGATCGCGCAGTCCGTCGAAATGAACTTCGAACGAGTGTTGCATGCGTACAAAGGGATTGGAGGAGGCTTTGGCCGGCGCGTTGGGATCTTCCTCGGTGCGGGCCTCCAGTAAATATTTGGCCATGGTGGGTACCAGCGTGCGCGAGAGCAGGTAAGAAGCGAGCATGGCGAAACAAACGGCTTCGGCGAGCGGAACGAACAGATAGCGCGCGACGCCGGAAAGAAAAAACATGGGTACGAATACGATGCAGATTGCGAGAGTGGAAACCAGGGCCGGCACGGCGATTTGCGAAGCGCCATCCAGAATGGCCTGCACGATTTCCTTGCCCTGATCAATGTTGCGATTGATGTTTTCGATTTCCACGGTGGCGTCGTCGACCAGGATGCCCACGGCGAGGGCTAGGCCTCCGAGCGTCATGATGTTGATGGTTTCGCCGAGCGCGCTGAGAACGATGAGCGAAGTAAGGATCGAAAGTGGAATCGAAACCGCGATGATCAGGGTGCTGCGCCAGCTGCCTAGGAAAACCAGAATCATGAAGCCGGTGAGGCACGCGGCGATGATCGCTTCGCGAACCACGCCAACGATGGAGGCTTTCACGAAGATGGACTGATCGGAAAGCGGATTGATGACCAGAGCAGGCGGCAACGACGCTTTAATCGTAGGGAGCAGCGATTTGACGCTGGAAATGATGTCGAGCGTCGAAGCATCGCCGGATTTCAGAATGGTCATCAGAGCGGAGCGCTGGCCGTTGACGCGAACGATGTTGGTTTGCGGCGGAAAGCCGTCCCGCACATTCGCGACGTCGTGAATGTAGATGGTGGAGGTGCCGACGGTCTTGATGGGGAGGTCGTTCAATTCCGGGACGGTTTGCGGCGCGCCGTTCATATCCACTTCGTATTCGAAGGTGCCGATTTTGGCGGTTCCGGCGGGAAGAATCAGGTTCTGGAGGTTGATGGCGTTGACGACGTCGTTGGGCGAAAGGCCTTTCGATTGCAGCGCTGTCGTATTGAGGTCCACCTGAACCTGGCGCTGCTTGCCGCCATAGGGATACGGAATTGCGGCGCCCGGTACGCTGACCAACCCCGTGCGCACGAAATTCAGCCCGATGTCACCCAGCTGCTGCTCCGAGAGCCCTTCTCCGGCTAAGGCGAGTTGCAGAATAGGAACGCTCGAGGCGTTGTATTGAATGATGAGCGGAGGAGTAGTTCCCGCCGGGAGTGTACGCAAGAGGGTTTGCGAGACCGCGGTCACTTGCGCGACAGCGTTGCCGATATCCACGCCTTGATGAAAAAAGATTTTGACGACGCCAATTCCATTCAGGGATTGCGATTCGATGTGCTCGATGTTGTTAACAGTGGTGGTTAGTACGCGCTCGTACTGAAAGACGATGCGGTTGGACATCTCTTCCGGTGACAGGCCGGTGTAATTCCAGAGAACGCTGACAACCGGAATATCAATATTCGGGAAGATGTCCGTGGGAGTGCGCAGAATAGCTACAGGTCCCAGAATTAACAGAAGGATCGACGTCACGATGAACGTATAAGGCCGACGTAATGCGAGTCGAACAATCCACATCGAAAATGGCTCCCGAAATGCCCAGCCAGTACGGTCCGTCCGTAATTCGGAGATTTACGAACCCGCGTTGGGGGCGGTTCAGTATCGCACGCCCGAACTCATAGTTGAACGCCGAGGCCTACGGCATACAGTAAGAGATTCGCGGCATAGCTAAAGAGATTCAAAACGAATTAACCGACCTATCGTTGGACGGATGGGTTGGTAATCTGGTTACGGCCGTGGAAGGAATTGATTTTGCGGATGTTGCGGGGCGCCCGGGGCGGTCTGATGTGGGGATTTCTGCTGTCAGTTTTTGCCAGATTGCCGGGCCAAAATGGCCGCCGGCACTTGCCAGAATCGCTCGGCGGTGCGCGGTCGAACCGGGTTGTCCCGCGGATGAAAAAATGTCAAAAGCGGCAGTAACTTTCTGTACCCCGCGGTGTTGTTAGCAACATCTAAAGAGGTGAGTCCGCGCTTTGTTGCGCCAAGAGTTGGGTCGATCGTTGGGCCAAGGGCGAGGAGAACTCGGTTCCAAGATGGGAGCGAGGAAAACCAATGCCAGCCATTGTGATTGTTCTTCTTTTTTTGGTGCTGTTTTTACTAGCCTTTTTGGTGGTACTCATCGGTCCGTTTTTGGGACTGGGCTTTGCAGTCTGGAAGCATGGCAAGGGTGAAGTAGCCCTGGGATCAGCCGCAGGCTCGCAGGAACATTCTCCCAAATCGGACGAGTGAGCGTCACAGGTCTCCTCCGGCTGCCTGCACGCCGAGATCGTCGAATTACCGAAAATCCTGCTGAAAAATTGCTTTTCGGCTGGCGCGATAGAACGTTAGTACCATTTACGGGAAACTTTCTTCTCTAAATTCCCCAAAAACGCTGCGACTGTCGAAAATTCCTTGCACGGCTGAGAAAACCTTCCCCTTTGTTTACATAAGGTTCGAGTCTGTTATCGCGATTGCCTGCGCTTTCTCAAAGCCTACCGGTTGGCAGGGCGATTGCGTGCTACGGCTGCGGGGAACACTTTCGGCAACGGGGATTGCCGAATCGTAAAAAAGGGGAAATGGGGAAGGGTCGGACGGTCGCGGCAAGATTCGCCGCAAAAATTGATCGCTGTCGTGTGGGAGCGTTGGCGGTCCTGCTTCTGGAAATCGTACTCGTATCGGTCGTACTCATCCCGTACAACCACGGTCAAGCACATCGTACTTCTACCGTTGGGAATTTCTCCGCAGTAGTGAAACAAGCTCCTAGCGACAGCGACTGGCTCGCGCCAACTCCGGAATTGGACAAGACGGACCGCATCCTTTATCCGTACTCTGTGATTCCCGGCGGAGTGAGCAATTCGGCTGAATTGCGGAACGCGGTAGCGCGCGACGAGGTAGTGGCGCGGCATTATTCGGATTTTGACCTGCGCAAGGTGCGCGTCGCGCGATTGCAAGAAGCGCGCGCGGTTTTCGTCTCTTATCGCGTCGCCAGCCAAATTTTCTGGACGAAGAACAGACTGACCCTGCGCGCCGGAGAAACCGTGCTGACCGACGGCGAGCACATGGCCCGAACCCGCTGTGGAAACCGCATTTCCCAGGTTCCCGTTGGGCCAGTGCTGAATTCTGGGCCATCGCCGGAAGCCATGGAAATTCCCGCCGAAGGCGGGCTGCTGGCCGCGCCGGAATCTTCGCTGGAATTGCCGCTGGCCCTTCCTCCTGCAACCACGATTATGGTACCGCCGCCGCAGGCTCCTCCCTCCATCTTCATCCCGATCATTCCGCCGCTTTTTCCAAGCGGCGGCACGCCATCTTCTCCGGGGATTCCCGTGGGCCCACTGCCGCCTCCGAACGGTCCGCCAACGCCGTCGGGTCCGCCGACACCGCCACCGCCGCCTGTGACCCCGCCGCCGGCAATCAGCACGCCGGAGGGATCGGACCTGCTGCTGCTCGCCGTCGGTTGCTCTTGCGTTTGGCTGCTACGAAAAAAAGCGCGCGCATAACCGCCGGTAATTTTCCGATTACAAAATCCGCCCGTTCTTTTTCACAATTCCATTTCTTGACAAAATATTGGCGGCAGGATATGCAACGTCAACAAAGTTGTCGCTGCTGACGAACCCATGCTGCTGCGAGGGGGCGGGTATGAGTTGGACGCAAGTTTATGATCCAGCTGGAATTTGGTGGGTCTCGACTCTGATCGCGGCTCTTCCGATCCTGGTGCTCTTCACCCTGCTGGCCGGCCTGAAAGTGAAACCGCATTGGTGCGCGATCGCTGCTGCGTTCACGGCGGTGATGCTGGCGACCTTGGTTTTCAAAATGCCCGCGCTGCTGGCGGCGTCAGCCTTTGCCTATGGCGTGGCGTATGGAATTCTGAAAATTGCATGGATCGTGCTGGCTGCGGTGTATCTCTACGATATTTCGGTGGAGACAGGTCAGTTCGAAATTATGAAGGAATCCATCGCCGGAATTACTCCGGATCGCAGGCTGCAGGTTCTGCTCGTGGCGTTTTGCTTTGGCGCGTTCATCGAAGGAGCTGCCGGTTTCGGCGCGCCGGTAGCGATCGCGGGCGCGTTCATGATTGGCCTGGGATTCCGGCCGTTTCACGCCGCAGCACTGAACTTGATTGCGAACACCGCGCCGGTTGCGTGGGGCGCGATTGGAACTCCGGTGCACGCGCTCGCCGGAGTTTCGGGTTTACCCGAATCGGATCTGAACGCGATGATCGGGCGCATCCTGCCCTTCATGGCAATACTGGTGCCCTTCTGGCTGGTGCGCACGATGGTGAGCTGGTCGGAAACTTTCGAAGTACTGCCCGCGATTCTGGTGGTGGGAATTTCTTTTGCGGTCACGCAATTTCTATGGTCGAACTTTGTCGATAGCAACCTGGTGGACATCATGGGAGGCGTGGTCTCCATTATTTGCACAGTAATCTTTCTGCGTTTTTGGAAGCCAAAGAAAATTTGGCGATTCGATTACGATCGCGAAGGCGCGAAGCCCGCGACGGTGGAAGGGAAACTTGCGGACGATATGGGCGGCGAATGGAATGCCAAGGAATTCGATGGATACGTGACGCCGCGCAAATATCCGTTCTGGACGGTTGCCAAGGCCTGGATGCCGTTTGCCGTGCTTTCGTTATTTGTGCTGGCCTGGGGACTGCCTTCGGTGAAGCTGGCGATCAATAAAGCCACGACGCCTGCGTTTATCGTGGTTCAAGCGGACGGCAAAGTACGGCCGGGCGCCCCGGGATGGAATTGGCCGTATTTGCATAACGCGATCACGCGGGCGGCGCCGGTCGTGAGCAAGCCGACCCCGGAAGGGGCGCGCTATGATTTTAATTGGCTATCGGCGACGGGCAGCGGGTGCTTCTTGGCCGCGCTTGTGTCCGGAATGTTGTTGGGGCTGAGTCCAATAAAGTTGCTGAAAATATTTTGGCGCACGCTGGTGCGCATGCGTCTGGCGATGATCGCGATTTCGTTCATGCTGGGTTTGGGATATGTGACGCGCTATTCGGGATTGGATGCGGTGCTGGGCTTGGCGTTCACACGCACCGGCTGGCTTTACCCATTTTTTGGGACGTTTCTGGGATGGCTGGGCGTGGCTTTGACCGGCAGCGATACTTCGTCCAACGTACTGTTTGGAAGTTTGCAGCGCATCACGTCACAACAATTGGGAATTGATCCGGTCCTAATGTGCGCTGCGAATAGCGCGGGCGGCGTGATGGGGAAAATGGTGGATGCGCAGTCCATCACGATCGCGACGGCAGCGACTGAGCAAGTAGGCAACGAAGGAATAATTTTTCGGTTTGTGTTTTGGCATTCGATCGCGCTGGGTTCAATCGTGGGCGTGATTGTGATGCTCTACGCTTACGTGTTTCCGCACTTCGTGCCGCACGGTTTGACGTTTGTGAAGTGAATCCGGCGCCTGGGGTTGGATTTTTAGCCGGTGCGGACTATTTTTTCGCGAGCCCTTTTCCGGCTACGCGAATTCCCTGCTGAGCTACGGCTAAATTGCGGACAGTCGAAGCTTGGCCGCGGCGTTCGAAGAGGCCGGCGATTGTTTTTCCGATTTGCGCGAAATTTTTGGTGGCGAGCGCGATCACGGTCGGTCCGGCACCGCTGAGCGCGACGCCGAGAAGTCCCGGCATACGCGGAATCGCGAGAACTTCGGCGAGGCCGGGAATCAGCGCCTGGCGATAGGATTGATGCAGGCGATCTTGCATCGCGTCCCACAGAAGGTCGTAACACCGGTCGTCCAGCGCCGCCAGAAATAGCGCGGAACGTTGGAGATTGTGCACGGCGGCAGCGAGTGCGATGGTTTGCGGCAAGGCAGCGCGGGAGGCGGCTGTCTGTAGCGCCATTTTTGGCGTGACGGCGATCACGCGAATTTGCTTCGGCCAATTTTTGCGCAGCGCGACGACGTTGCCATCCCCGCCAACGAATGACACAACCAGGCCGCCGAGCAGCGCGGCTCCCACGTTGTCGGTGTGCTGTTCCATTTCGGCGGCGAGGCGCAGCGTGTTTTCGTCCGTTAATTTTTTTCCGCAGACTGCAAAACCGAGCGTCGTGCCGGCAACAATGGCCGCGGCGCTGCTGCCCAAACCTCCCGCGATTGGAATTTGGTTCTGCACGGCCAGGTGAACGGGCGGCAGATGCAGGCCGTGGCGCTGCGCCGCGTGTTGCATCGCGCGCAGAATCAGGTTTTCTTCCGGCGCGCTGGGTAGAGAATCGCTGCCAGCAACGCCGCTGCTGCGGGCTTCGCTGCGGGCGCCCGGTTCGGAGTGCACGGTGGCTCGCACCGTGAGAAAAAGCTCGAGCGCCAGTCCAAAGCAATCGAAGCCCGCGCCGAGATTAGCGCTGGATGCGGGGACGCGGACTTCGTAGGAGCGGTGCTTGGTTTTTTTCATGGATGCTTGTGCAATGGCCCGGGAAATCTTATACCGGTGTTTTTCCTGTGGCCGGATTCCCTGCTCTAGCGGCGGCTCTCCAGACTTTTCAGAATGGCTTGCTTGGTTGCGGCAACTTTTTCCGGCGCGTTGCGAAATGCGCCGCCGATTGGCACGGACTTTGTAGTTCCTTGCTCGGTGACGGATTCGAACGAAAGACTGCCGCGGTGATAGTGGCTCACGTAGTCTGGATCTTTCAGGACGTGGCCGGTTAGAACCGCGATCACGGATTCGCCCGCGTGAATTTTTTCCGCCGCTACGAGTTTTCGGATGCCTGCCACCGTGGTGGCAGACGCCGGCTCGCAGCCGATGCCGTCGCGGCCGATGATGGCTTTGGCATCGGCGATTTCCTGTTCGCTGACGGTGATAATGTTGCCGCCGGTGCGCAGGACGGCGCGTAGCGCTTTCTTCCAGGACACGGGAGCGCCAATTTTTATGGCGCTAGCGAGCGTGCGCGGGTTCGCGACAGGCGCAATCTCGTCTGGCAGCGCTAGATCCGCTCCGCATTGCGATGGTTTCAGTCCCGCGAAAAAATGCGCGAGCGGAGCCGAACCTTCCGCTTGAATGACGCTGATCTTGGGCAAGCGATCGATCAACCCCAGGCGCAGCATTTCGTCGAAACCTTTTCCCAGCGCCGAACTATTGCCCATATTTCCGCCCGGAACCACCACATGATCCGGCACGCGCCAGCCGCACTGTTCGAGCAACTCGAAGGCCACGGTTTTTTGCCCTTCAATGCGAAAAGGATTGATGGAGTTCGCGATGTAAATGAACGGCACATCGCCGAGCTCGGAAATCAGTCTCATGCAATCGTCGAAATTTCCCGCGATTTCGCAAACGACGGCGCCGTAATCCATGCTCTGCGCGAGCTTGGCGGGGCTGATCTGTCCTTGCGGCAGCAGAATCGCGCATTGCAGTTCCGCGCGAGCCGCGTACGCAGCAAGGCTTGCAGCGGTGTTCCCCGTGCTCGCGCAGACGACGGTGCGCGCGCCGAGCAATTTCGCCTGCGTGACGGCCGTGGTCATGCCCGTGTCCTTGAAAGACGCGGTGGGATTGCAGCCCTGATGTTTCAGGCGCAGCGCGGTGAGGCCTGCGTACTGCGCGCAGCGCGGAGCATCGTACAACGGCGTGTTGCCTTCAAAGAGTGTGACAACCGGCGCGTCACCATCAAACGGCAACAATTCGCGGAAACGCCACACGCCGCTGCGCTCCCGTGCGTCGTCTGAAGAAGCGCGAGCGTGCCAACGCGCGCGCAGATCCGGAACCGATTGGAGCAGTTCGAGCGGGATTTCAATTTCCAGCGGCCCCCCGCAACGAGAGCACACGTAAATCTGTTCGCGGATTCCGAAGGTCGCGGCGCATGCGGGCACGATGCAACGCTGCACGGCCGAAGTGACGGCTTTCTGCGCGGTTTTTGCGATGGCGTCGCTCATTTTGCGGCCGATGACGTTTCCTGCGCATTGCGCGTGTCCAGCGCAAACTCCTGGTGCACGGCCAGCAGCGCTCTCTTCATATCCTGGCTGGACACTACGAAGGAAATATTCGTTTCCGACGAGCCCTGGGCAATGGCGATTATATTTATGTTTTCGCGGCCGAGCACGCTGAAGGTGCGTCCGGCCATGCCGACGGTGCCGCGCATATTTTCGCCCACGACGGCGACGATGGCGATGTTTGGATCCAAAGTGATGTGCTCGACTTTCTGATGCATCAAGTCCTGGGCGAATTGCTGGCGCAGCGCGTCCACGGTGCGTTTCGCGTCGCAAGAAAAAACGATGAAGCAAATATCGTTCTGCGATGAGGACTGCGAGATCAGCAGCACGTTCGCCCGCACATTCGAGGTGGTGGAAAATGTGCGGCCGACGACGTCAGGCAGGCCAACAATTCCCGGGCCTCCGACGGCGATGAGCGAAACGTCGCGAATGGCGGTGAGCGCTTTCACCCCGGCGCTGGAACTGCGGCCCTGCGGCGTAATTTTTGTGCCAGGATGTTCGGGCTCGAATGTGTTGCGGATCCACACGGGGATGCCGGATTGCGTGACGGCGCGCAGCGTCTTGGGATGCAGCACTTTGGCGCCGAAATGCGCGAGCTCCGCGGCTTCGCGATAGGAAATTTCGGGAATGGTGCGCGCGCCGGGAACCAGGCGCGGATCGGCGGTGAGCACGCCGTTCACGTCGGTCCAGATAATCACTTCGTCCGCGCCCAGAGCGCCCCCAAGAATGGTGGCGGAATAATCCGACCCGCCGCGCCCGAGCGTCGTGAGCACACCTTCAACCGTCGCACCGATAAATCCGGTGACCACCGGGACAACTCCTTGTTGCAGCAGCGGGCGGAGACGCGCTTCGCAACGGATTTGCGTGGGCTCCATCAAAGGCTCGGCAGCGCCGTGATAGGAATCGGTGACGATCAATGCGGTGGCCTCAACGGCCTCGCTGCGCACGGCGCGTTCGCTTAAAGCGCCGGCGACCAAAGGCGCGGAGAGACGTTCGCCCAGGCTGGAAACCGAATCGAGCGTGCGCACCGTGAGTTCGTGGATCAGCGCGGTGCCTTCGCAGAGGCGATGCGCTTCGCGAAGAAGCTCCTCGATGCCCAGTGCGATTAAATTTCTGGTTTCCGCATTCTGAATCAGGATTTGCAGCGCTTCAAAATGCTGTTCGCGCAAAGCTTCCAGCAGTTCGGCGGCGCGCTCGCGGTCGCCGGTCTCAGAGCAAGTGGCCGCTTCGATCAAGCGGTTGGTAACGCCACTCATCGCTGAAACAACCACGACAAGCGGACCGACGCGCGAGGCTTGGGCGACAATTCCGGCGACACGCGCGATGCAGGATGCGTCGCCCACCGACGTGCCGCCGAATTTCATGACCTGCAAACGTGGCTTCATTGGGGATAGACCTGTGGCGAGGCGAATCGATGTGGCCTGCAGCAAATCTGGCTTTTGGAATGGCCGCGCCTGAAAAAACTATACACTACCGCGGCGGAATCTGAGAGGACGGCGAAGTAGCGGTGTTTCGGAATCAAAAAGAGCGAGGCAGCGGCAAGGCTACTGGGAACGCCGTGCGCAGGTCGTGGGCGGAAATCGGATCGCGAGCCGCACCGACCATGACGGGGCGACTCGCTAACAAGAAGCTCTGTGATTACGGCCGGGCGGCCAATGCGGGGATCAACACCTTGGACTGCGGCGTGCCGAGACCGGTGACGTAATCGTACCCGGTGAGGGCATCGCACACTGCGCCGCAGGAACCATTGCTGCCCGTCGTGACCGCGTGAAAATTGCTGGCCAGGCTCGATTTTCCCACCGCGTAAAGGGAAGTTGCGGTGGCGCTCAAGTTTGCCTTGCGGGCAGCCACTCGCTGCGAGTTGGTGATCGCGATCAGCGCGGCCCATTGAGGCGTCGCGGCGCTGGTGCCGCCCACCTGAAACCAACCGCTGTAGCCGCTGACTCCGACTGAATCATAGATAGCGTATCCGGTTCCGGGATTGGCGTTGTAGGAAACGTCCGGCACGCCGCGCGTACCGTGAATGTCGTTCGCGATCGGAAACTGCGCCTGGGGGACCGGCTCGTATTCGTACTTGCTGAGCCCGCCACCGCTCCCGCTCCACGCTGATTCGCTGCTGTAGTTGCCGGACTTGTCGAGTGTCAGTGAAGTGCCACCGACGGCGATCACATCGGGCGACGCGGCCGGATAGTTGACGCCGCTGCCGCTATCGCCCGAAGCCGCAAGGAACGTGACTCCAGTCGAGACAAAGTGGTTGTCCAGATTGCGCTCGCTGGAAAGCTCGGCTGAGGTCCAGCTCATGGAAACTACCGACGCGCCGTTGCGGACTGCGTAGTCCACGCCTGCGAGCAAGTCGCTCAGGTTATTCGAAGGAGCTTCGACGAGGAGGATTTTGGCTTGCGGCGCGATGGCGTGCGCCCATTCGATATCCAGTGAAATTTCCACCGCCCAGTTCGCGTTGGCGGCAGGCTTGCGTCCGCTGGAATAGAGCTGGCGGAAACAGCCGTTGGCGGCGGTGCACGCGGGTAGATTGAACTGCTTGCTGAAAACGCTCAGGTCGTTTGCGGCGTTGGCGTCGTCATAGGCGTCCACGAGCGCGATGGTCTGGCCGGCGCCCTGGTTGGCGACTAGATCAAAACCGTAGGCATGGCGAATTTGTGACGGGGTGAAAGCTGTCGTCGGGGGAAGGCTAAGGCTCGCGCCCGCAGCCTGATGGATGAAATAATGGGGGCCCATGAAGCCGATCGGATCCTGTCCGTTTTCACCCACATGTATCTGCAAATAAAATGGTTGTTGCCCCTGCGCCGCGAGGCTCGCGACCAGAATTGTGCCCGCTACGAACAGTCCACGAATGATGTTGCGGAATCCCCCAGATTGCATCTGAACCCCCCGTTTGGCGCGCCCCCCCTGGTGCAGGGCTTGGTTGGCGGTGCATGCTTCCAACTTGGACACGATACGACCAGGGAGCGACCGTGGCGATAGGCCGGTACTCCCAATCGGCTGGTACTGATGATTAGAGTAGAAAGCTGTGCCGCTTTGAAAGAGGCGAAGGACTAGGGTGCGGAGAAGATCCCACGATCCCGAGCAGGGGGCGCCCTTCTGTAAAGCCCTTGTTTACGGTAACTTAAAGGAGAGGCCTGAAGCCCGTTCTTTCGACAGAGGCAGGCATCTATCGGTAGGCTGCTGCGGAAGCGGAGGGGATTAGTCGAGCGGCAAGCCTACGTAGTTCTCGGCGAGCGACTGAGAGGCGGCGCGCGAGCTGGTGACGTAATCCAGCTCCGCGAGCTGCCGGCGCTGGTCGAAGGCGTTCTCGTCGCTGAAGCGGTGCAGCATCGAGGTCATCCACCAGGAGAAGCGCTGCACCTTCCAGACGCGGCGCAGACACGTTTCCGAGTAGGCGTCGAGGAGGGCGCCGCGGCCCGTGGAGTAGAACGCGGCGAAGGCTCGGGCGAGGATGCGCACGTCGGCGACGGCCAGGTTTAAGCCTTTGGCGCCGGTGGGCGGCACGATGTGCGCAGCGTCGCCAGCCAGAAACAGCTTGCCGTACTGCATCGGCTCGGTGACGAAGCTCCGCATTCCGGTGACGCCCTTTTGCAGCACCGAGCCTTCGACAAGCTTCCAGTTCGCTTCGCCCGCGAGCCGGATGTGCAGCTCCTTCCAGATTTTGTCGTCTGGCCAATTTGCGACGTCTTCGTCGGGTCGGCACTGGAGATACAGGCGGCCGATGTGCGGCGAACGCATGCTGAGCAGCGCGAATCCGCGTTCGTGGTAGGCGTAGATCAGCTCTTCCGAAGAGGGCGGCGCTTCCGCCAGAATGCCCAGCCAGGCGAACGGATACACGCGTTCGAAAGCGGTGAGAATGCCTTCGGGAACGGACGGGCGGCAGATGCCATGATAGCCGTCGCAGCCGGCGATGAAATCGCAGATCAGTTCGGCCGGCTCGCCATCTTTGCGAAAGCGGATGGTTGGCTTGGCGGAATTGTGCGAGTCAGCGAAATTATGGATGCTGGTGTCGGCGACTTCAAAATGAACTTGGCCGCCGGCGGCGAGTCGCGCGTCGGTTAAATCTTTCACCACTTCGTGCTGCGCGTAGATCGTGACCGCCTTTCCACCGGTGAGATCCGCGAAATCAATGCGGTGCGTGCGGCGGCCAAAACGCAGATTCACTCCGTAATGCACCAGGCCTTCGCGTTGCAGCCGTTCGCCCACGCCCGTTTCTTTCAGCAGGTCCACCGTGCCTTGCTCCAGAACACCGGCACGCACACGTTCCTGCACATACTGACGGCTGCGATTTTCCAGGACGACGGATTCGATGCCGTGGAGGTGAAGTAAGTGCGAGAGAACCAGGCCCGCGGGCCCGGCTCCGATAATGCCAACCTGCGTGCGCATAAAGATGCGTCCTCGCGTGAATCTCATTAAACGATAGCAGAAGGGGCGCGCGTGGCGGAACGATATCATGGGATGGCCCAAATAGTTGGAGGGTCGCGGAAGTGGGTGTTACCATGCGTCGTTGAATTCGGACGATTTTTGTTGGCGCGCAATTTTAGCGCGCGGTTGCGAGTTCGTTTTGGGGGCGTTTCCAGATGTTCGTTAGCCGGAAGAATTTGCTGGTGGAGTGGGGGCAGTGCGATCCAGCGGGGATCGTTTTCTATCCGCAGTATCTGGCCTGGTTTGACGACTGCACCACGGCGCTTTTTAGGAATGCGGGTATGCCCACCCGCGCTTTATTCAGGCAGCATGCGATTTTAGGGGTTCCGCTTGTCGATGTGCGTGTGCGCTTTCTCGTGGCTTCAACATTTGGCGACGAACTGCTCGCCGAATCCACGGTGACGGAATTTCGCCGCAGCAGTTTCATCATCCGACACCAATTCTTCAAAGCGGGCGCGCTGGCCGTCGAAGGATTTGAAACGCGCGTGTGGGCCGGCACGGACCCCGCGAATCCAGAGCGCATGAAATCGCGTCCCGTGCCTGCGGAAGTGATCGAGCGGCTTTCCAAAGCTGGCGGCGCGGCAAAAGAAGGCCCAGCGAAGCATTAAAGGATTCGAGCGCCGAGCGGGCTTGGCAGCTTCTATGTGAACTGCAGCGGCTTGGGTTTCGCGGGATCGCTGTAGTCGTAAAAACCGCGACCTGCCTTGCGGCCATTCCATCCCATTAGCACCATGCGCTTGAGCAGCGGCGGCGGCGCAAAGCGCTGTTCCTTGAATTCATCGAACATGATATTCGCGATGTAGTACGTGGTGTCGTGTCCAACGAAATCCAGCAGCGTGAGCGGGCCCATCGGATGGCCGCAGCCGAGCTTCATAGAATTATCTATGTCTTCGATGGAGCCGACGCCTTCTTCCAGCGCGCGCACAGCATCGAGCAGATACGGCACGAGCAAGCGGTTGACGATGAAACCGGTGCGATCGGTGGTGCGCACGGGCGTCTTGCCGAAACGTGCGGCGAGCGCGACGGCGGCTTCATCTACCTTCGGGTCGGTTGCGATGGTGCGGATTACTTCCACCAACTTCATCACCGGCACGGGATTGAAAAAGTGCATGCCCAGGAAACGGTCGGGACGCTGCGTAAACATGGCCATTTCGGTGATGGAGAGCGACGAAGTGTTGCTGGCGAAAATGGTGTGTTTGGGACAAATTTTATCGAGCGCGGTCCAGAGCTCGCGCTTCGCCGGCAACTGCTCAATGATCGCTTCGATCACCAGATCGGAATCCTTCAGATCTTCCAGATTGGTGGTGCCGCGCAGGCGTCCGCGAACCGGGTCGCGATCGGCGGCCGCGAGCGTGCCTTTATCCACCAGGCGCTGGAGATTTTTTTCGATGGATTGCAATCCTTTGTCGAGGAGCTGCTGGGACACTTCGCGGACCGTAACCTGGCAGCCCGACTGAGCCGCCACCTGCGCGATGCCTGAGCCCATCAGGCCGCACCCTACCACTGCGACTTTCTCGATCGGCATTTATGATTCCTCCTGAAATGGGCGCCAACTGCGATACGGCGGGGCGCTGGTGATATTCGACGATGCAGAATCACGCGCAGTAACTTGAAATTGTGTCAATGCCCGGCATCCATTTCTGCAAAGACTTCCTGCGCGAGATGGAACGCCGCGTTCGCCGCCGGCACGCCGCAATAAATCGCGCTTTGCAGCAGCACTTCCTGAATTTCATCGCGCGTGACCTTGTTGTTCAGCGCGGCGCGCACGTGCATGCGAAATTCGTCGCTGCGATTGAGCGCGATCATCATGGAAAGCGTCAGCAGGCTGCGCGTGTGGCGCGAGAGGCCCGGGCGCGACCAGATTTCGCCCCAAGCGTAGCGTGTAATCAAATCCTGGAACGGCTCGCTGAAGGAATTCTTGGTGGCTTCGGCATTGTCGACATGCTTATCGCCTAGAACTGCGCGGCGCACTTTCATTCCTGTGGCATGACGCTCACGCTCGTCCATTATTTCGCCTCCTGTTGGCCGAGGAACTTCAGCAGCGCCGCGGTGAACGCATCGGCTGCTTCAATATTCGAAAGGTGTGCGGCGTTTAGTTCCAGGTATTCCGCGCCGGGGATTTTCCCCGCCAGAAATCGGCCGTCTGCCGCGGTCACTGCCGCGTCGTGCGCGCCGGAAATAACCAGCGTGGGCAACGTCAGGCGCGACACTTGCTCGCGCAAATCCTCATCGCGCAGCGCGGCGCAAGTTGCAACATAGCCTTCCGGCGGCGTGTGCAGCAGCATTTGTCGCGCACCTTCGACCCAGGTGGGCTGGCGCTTTGCAAAATCCTCGGTGAACCATCGCGCGACCACGCCCTTCGCGATCGGTGCGATGCCGCTTTCGCGCACGGCGGCGATGCGCGAATTCCAGCCGTCCGTCGAGCCGATGCGCGCCGCGGTGTTGCACAGCGTCAAACTTTCGAACCGCTTGGGCGCATGGATGCCCAGCCACTGGCCGATGAGCCCGCTGACCGAAAGGCCGCAATAATGCGCGGCGGGAATTTGCAACGCATCGAGCAAACCGACTACATCTTGGGCCAGCCCCGCGATCGTGTACGGCCCGGGCGTGACGTCCGAAAGTCCATGTCCGCGGGAATCATAGCGAAGGACGCGAAACTTCTGCGCGAGCGCGGACATTTGCGCGTCCCACGTGGCGAGGTTTGTGCCGAGAGAATTCGAAAGCACTACCACTGCAGCGTCCGGGGCGCCATCCAGCCGGTAGTGAAAGCGCGCGCCGTTGATTTTGGTGTAAGTCATGTCGGAATTTCGCGTGAGCATCGAATTAGCGGCTCTTCTTTTCGTCAGCGAGTACTCGCTGGATCATGGATGCGGCTGAGCCCGTGTAATTTTTGGGGTCCAGGAGTCCATCAATTTCCGCGCATGAAAGATGCGCGCGCACTTCCTGGTCTTCGAGTAACAGATCGCGCAGCGGCCGTCCGGATTCCAGTGCGCGGTGTGCGGCGCGTTCGACGAGTTGATGGGCGGGCAAGCGCCCGATGTGTTTCGCGAGCGCGATTGCCACCGCTTCGCTGAGGATCAGGCCGTGCGTCGCGCCCAGATTGTGCCTCATGTGCTCTTCGAACACTTCCAGGCCGTCCGCTACGCGCGCCATATGGGCCAGCGCGCCGGCGGCGAGTAAAAAAATCTCCGGCAGAGTTTCCCATTCGGCATGCCAGCCACCCAGACCGCGTTCGTGTTCCTGCACCATGGCGCTGAGCATCACGGAAACCAGCGCGGGAACGCGAATCGCGGCGGCGAGCACGACCGCGGGGCCAACCGGATTGCGCTTGTGCGGCAGGGTGGAGGAGCCGCCGCGGCCGGACTCAGCAGGTTCCAGAACTTCGCCGACTTCGGTTTGCGCGAGTAGCGAAATATCGCGCGCAATTTTTCCCAGCGTGCCCACGAGCAGGCCTAGCGTGGTGGCAACTTCTGCGAATCGGTCGCGATGCGTGTGCCAGGGAATGCTGGGCAGTTCCAATTTTAGTTCGGAAGCCAAGGCCGCTGCCACTGCCGGGCCTTTTTCTCCGAGCGCCGCCAAAGTGCCCACCGCGCCGCCGAATTGCAGTGTTGAGACTTCTTCGCGTGCCAGCGCGATTCGCGCTTGCTGGCGATGAATTGCATCCAGCCACCCGGCGACTTTCAGGCCGAGAGTTACAGGACTAGCTTGCTGCATCCAAGTGCGGCCGGCGAGCAGAGTGGATTGATGCGTTTCTGTGACGCGCGCGAGTGCGCCGGAGAATTGCGCAAGTTCTCGCTGCAATAAATCCAGCGCGTCGCGCAATTGCAGGACGAGGCCGGTGTCGATTGCGTCCTGGCTGGTAGCGCCCCAATGAACGAAGCCCGCGGCCCTCGGATCGGATTTCGCGACGGCCGCGGTGAGCGCCTTCACGAGCGGAATCGCCAAATTTCCAGCGAGCGCCGCTTCACGCGCCAGAACATCCATCGCAAATTGATCCGCGCTGGATTGTGCTGCAATGGCTGGCACTGCTTCGGCCGGCGCGACGCCCGCGCGCACCAGTGCTCGCGCCAAGGCCGCTTCAAAATCCAGCATGCCCTGTAGCCTGCGCCGATCCGAGAAAATTTCACGCATGGAATCCGTGGTGAACAGGGGATCGAGCAGGCGGGCTGTTTGTTTTTCGCTCAAGTGTTCCAAATCCCGGCGTAGTGCGGCATTGCGCATGCGCGAGGCGTCTTAGATCCAGTGCAATATATCATTTTATGGCCGGCCGTTTTACGCGCCGGCCACGCGCGTGAATCGCGAGACCTCGTTCACGGCGCGGTAGGCCTGATCAATGGCCGCGTTGGTATAGGCGAACGCTTCCGCGTCCGAATTTGCAATCGAAATGCGTCCCAACGGCTGGCGGCCGATGACGCAGGGCTGTTGATCCTCGGGCCAAGCGGGATCGTACAGCGAATTGTATTCGTAAGCGTAGCCGTGCGGCCAGCGATTTACGGTGATGGACTGAATATCCGCGGCGGGATCGAATCCGCCGGGCGCCAGCATCGCACCGAGCTGCTCGCGAATATTCCGCTCGAAGGTTGCGAAGCTGGTATTGAGAAGTTCGCGGCGGCCGGCCCTTTGCTGTTCGCGCGCGGGTAGGCCCGCTTTGCACGGCACTCTTTCCAGATGCAACACGCAAGGCTCGGCTGGATTCGTCGGGTATTTGTAATCGCCCATGCTGACAGGAAAATCCAGCGTGACGGTTTCGAAATAACTTCCGGGGCAGCGTACACCGCTCACTCCCAGTTTTTTGAACGATTGCCAATTGCGGATCAGCACGTTGGTGTACACCAGCGGAACTTTCACGCCGTAGGCCAGCGCGTCCTTCTGCTTGTCCGGCAAATCCGGGCACAGGTATGGAATCACCATGTTCCAGCACGCCAGGACGCAGGTCGAGCCACGCACGCTACGGGCGCGGCCGTCTCGCACATAAGTGACTTCGACTTCCTTTGCGGCGCCCGCCTCTCCCACATTGCGCGCGAGAATTACGGTGCTGTTCAGGCGCACACGCACGGGCGAGGTGGGATCATCCAGCGTCGAGTAATCGAGCTTGGCCGTGACGATATCTTCCATGGTGTGGCCCGGCGCAGAAGCGGGAACCAGCGAGCGCACCAGCAGCCGCGCGATGGAAGCATTGCCATCGGGAAAATGAAAAATGTACGGCTCATCTTCTTCCTGCTTGGTGATTTCCACTCCCAGGCCCGGTCCTGTTGGCCCGGAAAGATCCATGCCTGCAAATCCCGGGTAGCCGAGCCCCGCCAGATCGCCGGCCGGAACGGCGTCAATGCCGACGCCGTACAGACCGTAGGTCTCGGTCTGCAGAAAAGGAATCGCTTCGGGACTGAGCTTGACGTACTTCAACAAATAATCTTTGTAACTGGTCTTGGCGAGCAGTACTTTCTTGTCCCACGAAGACATGCCCGGCAGATAGTCAACTTTCTCGGTGTGCAGGCGCGCGAGATCCTTCTGCACCTGTGCGGACAACGGCGTTTTGGCGAGAAACTCCGGCCAGGTGGGCTCGCCCGTGCCGGCGACAAGTCTGTCTTCGCCGAAAGTTTTCTTGTCGAAAAAAGTGCTGCGGGCAAGCCCATGCGATTTCTCGAAATTCCTGTCGTAATACTTGTAGAAGCGCTGCACATCAATGCCCAGCTCGGCGAACAGCTGCTTGGCTTGCTTGCTGTAAATTTTCGGGCCGGCGATGGATTGCGTGCCGCCGTAACCGAGGATCATGCGCTGGCTGGTCTGAAATTCGTTGCGGCGCGCGTGGCCGCCGAAATCATCGTGATTTTCCAGAATCAGAATTTTGGCTTTCGGACCGGCCATCTGGCGGAAGAAATATGCCGCCGAAAGGCCGCTGATTCCGCCGCCTACCACGATCAGGTCGTAGGATTCAGCGTCAGGCGTGGGGGTGTTCCAGGTATTCCCGTCGCGCAGAGCGTGGCCGACCTCCATCACTTCGTCCGTGGTGCCGCGCATGCCTGTGAGGGCCGGAGGATAGGAGGCCGGGGATTGGTTGGGCGAAAAGGGCGATTGCGGAAGGCCGAACCGTTCGAACCAGCTCGTGTCTGGAATTATTAGGGATGCGCCTACTGCGATGCCCAACCCATTGAGGAAATCGCGCCTGGCAATATTGCTTCCCATGCCGATTTTTCGATCGCGCTCTTCACCGCTCACCTGCTCCCCCGCGGATTTGGCCACCGGCGAAACGAGCGAAATCCGCTCTAACCGGCTTTAGATTTATAGGCAGAGAGCATACCCCAGAGGTCAGCGCGGCGCAGGCCTAAACTTTTGAAATTGGGCGATGTGGGAGGAGCGTTGCGAGCGATTCTGCGGGCTAGTGGTGCGAGCGAATACTAACGCGCAGCGTGGAAGTTCCAATCCGAAACTCGGTCGCGTCATCAATCTGTGTTGCCAGCACTCGTTTGTCGGCCACGTACGTACCGTTGGTCGAGCGCAGATCGCGGAGGTAAACTGTGTCGTTCTTTACTTCTACGGCGCAGTGCAACCGCGAAATCATGGGATCGTCTATTTCGAAATCAGCGCCGCCGCGGAGCCGTCCGATCGTCACCAGCGGCATCGTCAAACCGCGTTCCAGCCCCTGAGAGGAACCGCCCACCACCGAAATCGCGATTGACTTGCCCTCCGGAAGATCCAGCGTCGCGACCCGGTCAGTTGCAGATTGTTCCAGGCGCGTCCCGGCGAAAGGCCGATCCTGAGGCGCGACTGGATCGGTGACGATTGTCGAGGACTTGACGTCCGGGGGCACCAGATCCACAACGGAACTCTGCGCACACATCCAGCAGCGAATTTGGGCCATTTTACGGCCTTTGATCCGCCGGTCGTCGAGCTCGACCTGGGCGGCGCAATGGAGGCATCTGACGCGCATGACCAACTCTAGCACTCTAGGCACAGGTGGCTGCGATGGCCCGTTCGTACCATTTTCCCGCCAATTGCATGGCTGCGACAGCGGCATGCGATGGCTAGAGCGAGAAGTGGAATTGGTATTATGCTGCACATTGGAGATTGGGCGATGCCGCAGGGTTTGATTCCTCTACGTTACAAGTAAGCGCTTTAATATCTGTCTGTAACGGACACTCCTTCCATCACCCGAGCATCTCGACCCTCGCAATGCATGCAGGCTTGGTGGTTGACATCACGCTCCATACATGTATTATATTGCATGTAGTGGCTGCACATACATTATGAGTCCAGAAATGCAATCCGGCGCTGTCCTGCCGTCTCCGCCAGCACACCCCAGCGACGGAGACTTCCTGCGACTGCTCGGACGGAAGGTGCGCGAGCTGCGCAACCGGCGGGGCATGACGCGAAAGATGGTGGCGCAGGAATCCGACGTTTCCGAACGCCATCTGGCGCAGCTCGAACTGGGCGATGGCAACGTCTCGGTCGTGCTTCTGCGGCGCATCGCGACCGCCCTGAACGTCTCCTTGGCCGACCTATTTGCCGCCGAGGCCCCTGATTCCGATGCGAAACGCTCCATACAGAGGCTGCTGGATCGTCTTCCCGCGCCGCAGCTGAGCGCGGTGGTGGCTCGGCTGGTGCAGGAATTCGGCGCAGAGCCGAAGGATCGGCATTCGCGCATCGCATTGATTGGACTGCGCGGCGCGGGGAAATCTACTCTGGGCATGAAGCTGGCGCAAGCGCTGAAGGCGCCGTTCATCGAGCTGGACCGCGAGATCGCCAAAGAGGCCGGAATGGATTTGGCGGAGATTTTTTCGCTGTACGGGCAGAGCGGGTACCGCAGAATCGAGCAGCGAGTGCTCGAACGCTTCCTGCGGGAATACCCGCGCGCGGTGCTATCCGTCGGCGGAGGCGTGGTCTCTGAAAAAGAAACTTACGACCGGCTGCTCGCAAGTTGCTTTACGGTGTGGGTGAAAGCCAATCCGGAAGATTACATGGCGCGAGTGATGGCGCAGGGCGATTTTCGGGCGATGGCCGAGAACGATGAGGCCATGGAAGATTTGCGCCAGATTCTGGAGGCGCGCGAACCTTTTTACCGCAAAGCGGATTTGCATCTGGACACTTCCGGCGAATCCGTGGAGCAAAGTTTCCTGAAACTCAGGCAAGCACTGCAAACCGAAATCGGGTAGGAGGCACGCGTGGACGTCGTCGCAACGCATGATTCGCACATTAAAGCTGCGCCGGTGGATTATCAGACCGAGCCGGCGAAATACCAGCATTGGCGCGTGGTTTACCAAGGGCCGGTGGCGGTGCTGACGATGGACGTGAACGAGGATGGCGGATTGCGTCCGGGCTACAAGCTGAAACTGAATTCTTATGATCTCGGCGTGGACATCGAACTGCACGACGTGCTGCAGAGAATCCGCTTCGAGCATCCAGAAATTCGCTGCGTGATGCTGACCAGCGCGAAAAACCGCGTGTTTTGTTCCGGCGCCAACATTTATATGCTGGGACTTTCCTCGCACGCGTGGAAAGTGAATTTCTGCAAGTTTACGAACGAGACGCGCAATGGGATCGAAGATTCCAGCGCGCATTCGGGCTTGAAATTCCTTGCCGCACTGAACGGAACGACGGCCGGTGGCGGATACGAGCTGGCTTTGGCTTGCGACGAAATTATTCTGGTGGACGATCGCTCTTCCGCCGTGAGCCTGCCGGAAGTTCCGTTACTGGGGGTGCTTCCGGGCACTGGCGGCCTCACGCGCGTGACGGATAAGCGCAGAGTGCGCCGCGACCATGCTGATATTTTCTGCACCACGGCCGATGGAGTGAAGGGCCAGCGCGCGAAAGATTGGGGGCTGGTGGACGACGTTGTGAAAACACAGCAATTCACGGAGCACGTGAAGCAGCGCGCACTGGACCTGGCCAAGCGCAGCGATCGTCCTGCAGACGCGCAGGGCGTGGCGCTGACGCCGTTGCAAAGAACCATTGACGACGCCGGGCGGCACTACGAATTTGTGGACGCTCAAGTGAATCGCGAAGCGCGAACGGTGACTTTGACCGTGCGCGTTCCGGAATCCGCAGCGGCGCCTACGCTCGAGGGCGCGCTGACGGCTGGCGCTCGCTGGTGGCCGTTGCAAATGGCGCGTGAATTGGACGATGCGATTCTGGGGTTGCGCACGAGCGAGCCAGAACTTGGTTTGTGGATTGTTAAAACCACCGGCGATGCCAGCGCAGTGCTGGCGCTCGATAATTTCATTCTAAACAATCAGGACAACTGGTTCGTGCGCGAAGTTCTGGGCATGATGCGGCGCACTTTCGCGCGGCTGGATGTTTCTTCGCGTTCGATTTACGCGCTGGTCGAGCCCGAATCGTGTTTTGCGGGAACTTTGCTGGAACTGGCGCTCGCGGCGGATCGCGTTTACATGCTGGACACCGCGGAAGGCGAAGCGCGCGCGGAGATGTGGCTATCGGGGATGAATTTCGGGGCGCTGCCGATGGTGAACCGTCTATCGCGTCTGGCGGCGCGCTTTTACCAGGACTCGACGCAAATAGCCGCGCTGCGCAAACAGATTGGGCGCGTGCTGGAAGTGAAGGATGCGGTCGAGCTGGGCCTGGTGACTGCCGCCCCCGATGATCTGGATTGGCAGGATGAGGTGCGGCAGGCGATCGAATCCAGAATCGCGCTCTCGCCCGACGCGCTCACTGGCATGGAAGCGAATCTGCGCTTTGGCGGGACGGAAACAACGGAGACGCGGATTTTTGGCCGGCTGTCCGCTTGGCAGAATTGGATTTTCATTCGGCCGAATGCCGTCGGTGAAAGCGGCGCGCTGAAGATTTACGGCACGGGCGCACCCGTGAAATTTAATTGGGAACGGGTCTGAAGTTCGTTTTCCACGGCAAAAGTTTTGGCCATTTTTCATTTTTAGGAGATCGCCATGATTGATTACACGGAAAAAATCCCGAACAACGTGGACCTGGGCAGGGATCGCGTGCTGCAGCGCGCGCTCGAGCACTGGCAACCGGCCTACATGAACTGGTGGTACGACATGGGTCCGAGCGAAAGCCACGCGCTGGAAGTGTATCTGCGCACTGCTACCAGCGTCGAGCCGGACGGCTGGGCGCAGTTTGGCTACGTGCGCATGCCGGAATATCGCTGGGGAATTTTTCTGCAGCCGCGCGATGTCGCACGTCAGGTGAATTTCGGCGTACACAAAGGACAGCCGGCGTGGCAGGAAGTTCCCGGTGAATACCGCTCGACGTTGCGGCGCGTGATCGTAACGCAAGGCGACACCGAGCCCGCATCCGTCGAACAGCAGCGGCTGCTCGGAATGTGCTGCCCTTCTCTGTACGATTTGCGAAATATTTTTCAGGTGAACGTGGAAGAAGGGCGGCATCTGTGGGCCATGGTTTATCTGCTGCACCGCTATTTTGGGCGCGATGGCCGCGAAGAAGCGGAAGCGCTGCTGGAACGGCGCTCCGGCGACGCGGACAATCCGCGCATTCTGGGCGCGTTCAACGAGCCCACTCCGGATTGGCTGGCGTTTTACATGTTCACGTTCTTCACGGATCGCGACGGAAAATTTCAGCTCTGCGCGCTCGCCGAATCCGGGTTTGATCCCCTGGCGCGCACTTGCCGCTTCATGCTCACCGAGGAAGCGCATCACATGTTCGTTGGCGAGACGGGCATCAGCCGCATTTTGCAGCGCACCTGCGAGGTGATGCAGGAACACAAAGTTGAAAATGCCAGCGACGTCCGCGCACTGGGCGTGATTGACCTGCAAACGATGCAGAAATATTTGAATTTTCATTTCAGCGTCACGATTGATCTGTTTGGCTCGGACGCATCGTCGAATGCCGCCAGCTACTACACCACCGGGCTGAAAGGACGTTACGAGGAGACAAAAATCGACGACGACCATATGCTGCAAAACGCCGAATATCCCGTGCTGGAAGTTTCCGGCAACAAAATCATCACGCGGCACGTTTCCGCTTTGACAGCGCTGAACGAACGGCTGCGCGACGATTACATCGCGGAAATTCAGGGCGGCGTGGACCGCTGGAATAAAATCATGGAGCAGGCCGGCATTTCTTTCCGGCTGACGCTGCCGCACAAGGGCTTTCACCGCGCGATTGGGAATTTCGCAGGGCACTTCATCAGCCCCGAAGGCGAAGTGCTTACCAAGGAAGCGTGGGAAAATAATCGGGACAAGTGGATGCCCAGCGCGGCGGATCAGAAGTTCGTGCAATCGTTGATGACGGGGCGCGTGATCGAACCCGGTAAATTCGCCAATTGGATTGCGCCCCCGATCCGCGGCGTGAATCGCCAGCCATTGAATTTCGAGTATGTGCGCTTTAATTAGACGGCTGGCGCGTTTCCCGGGCATTTAGCCCGTCTCCCGTGCGGCCAGCGGGCATGTCACGACACGGCACTCCGTCGCGACTTCGCTGAAACCCTGTGCCGTTATCCATGTACTCTTTCCGAGACGGAAAAATAAAGGATCTCGGCCGACCATGCCCAAGCTGAACTATCTGCTCTCGCTGCCCACCGACGACAATGATTATCAGCAGGAACAAGCGACCGCCGCGAAGGAAACCGCGCAACGCCTGGGTCTCGGCGTGCAGGTGGTTTACGCGGGCAACGATGCGATCAAGCAGAGCGATCAAATTCTGAAGGCGATTCAATCGCCTGCGGGCACACGGCCGGATGCCATACTCTTCGAACCGCTGGGCGCTACAGCGTTGCCGCAAGTAGCTCGCGCGGCGTCCAGCGCGGGAATCGGCTGGGTGGTTCTGAACCGCAACGCGGAATATTTACCCGAACTGCGCCGCGCCGGGCGCGCGCCCGCTTTCGCGGTGAGTTCCGATCATTTGGAGATCGGGCGGATTCAGGGATTGCAATTCGCGGCGCTGCTTCCGAACGGCGGATCAGTTCTCTACATTCAGGGGCCTTCGGAAAATTCCGCCGCGAAAGAGCGCACCACTGGAATGCAGCAAACCAAACCTGCCAACATAAAAATTAATATGTTGAAGGGCCAGTGGACCGAAGAGAGTTCTTACAAAGCGGTGAGCTCCTGGATGCGCTTGTCCACTTCGGTGAAGCAGTTTGTGGATCTGGTCGGAGCGCAGGACGATTCGATGGCTATTGGCGCGCGCAAAGCGATGCAGGAAAGCTCCGACGGGGCTGCGCGGGAAAAATGGCTGGGCGTGCCGTTCACCGGTTGCGACGGATTGATCGCTACGGGCCAGCAATATGTGCGTAGCGGTTTGCTCGCCGCGACTGTGGTGGTGCCGCCCAATACGAAGCTGGCGCTGGAAATGCTCGTCGCCGCGATGCAGAACGGCAAGAATCCGCCGGAATTGGCGCTTACCGAGCCTACATCGTTTCCTTCTGTCGAAGATTTGAAGCGTGCTTCGCGAGACAAAAAGCCTCGAATTTCCTAGCGCCCAGTCTCTCCGAACGCGAAATATCTGCCGACCAATTTGAGATGGTGGGGCTGGTCGGAATTGAACCGACGACCTACGCGTTAGGAGTGCGTCGCTCTATCCAACTGAGCTACAGCCCCACAGGCGCATTTTAACACGGCGGATGCTGTTACTAAATCATCAGGCATTTTGTTTGTGCGCGGCCAGGATTTCGCGCTCGATCGCTTCGCCCATATCTTCGGTTGTGGATTTCCCGCCGATATCGGGCGTGCGCACTTTCGAATTCGCCAGCACCTTGGCGATCGCCCACTCGACGGCGTCTGCCGCTTCCGCTTCCCCTAGGTGGCGCAGCATCATTGCGCCGGACCATATTTGCCCGATTGGGTTTGCCACACCCTGGCCGGCGATATCGGGCGCGGAACCGTGCACCGGCTCGAACATGGACGGAAATTCGTGCTCCGGATTCAGATTCGCAGAGGGCGCAATGCCGATCGAGCCCACGACCGCCGGCCCAAGGTCGGAAAGAATGTCGCCGAACAGATTCGAACCAACCACTACGTCGAACCATTCCGGATGGCGCACGAAGTGAGCCGTCAAAATATCGATGTGATATTGATCCGTACGCACGTCGGGAAATTCCTGCGCGATGAGGCGAAAACGCTCGTCCCAGAAAGGCATGGTGTGAATGATGCCGTTCGATTTCGTGGCGGAGGTCAGGTGCGATTTCCGGATCCTGGCGAGCCGAAACGCGTAGCGCAGGATGCGGTCTACGCCCCGGCGCGTGAACACGGTCTGTTGAATCGCCAGTTCCTCTTCCGTGCCCTCGTATAGTCTGCCGCCGATTTCCGAATACTCGCCTTCGTTATTTTCCCGGACGATGACCATATCAATCTGGCCGGGCCGGATATTTTTCAGGGGCGAATCGAGTCCCTCGAGCAAGAGCACAGGCCGCAAATTTACGTATTGGCGAAAATGGCGGCGGATCGGAATCAGCAGGCCCCAGAGGGATATGTGGTCGGGAACATCGGGATGACCGACCGCGCCCAGGAAAATCGCGTCGCAAGGGCGCAGCTGATCAAGGCCGTTTTCCGGCATCATGCGGCCCGTCCGGCGATAGGTTTCGCAGCTCCAATCGAAATTCTGCCACGTGACTGAAAATCCGAAGCGCTTGGCAGCTGCTTCGAGCACGCGAATCCCCTGCGGCAGAACTTCAAGGCCGATGCCGTCTCCGGGGATTACGGCAATCTGGTAACGTTTCGCCGGCACGATCGCGTTTCCTCCGAAATTGAATTGGAAATGAGCGCGCTGTGCTGCACGATCAGGACGCTTGCGCCGCGGCACGCTCGCGCACCGCTTGCACGCGGTCCATCAGCGCCTTCACGCGATGCACGTCCACGGGATTTTCCATCACGCCATCTTTTTTCAGGCTCGTCCCGACGATAATTCCATCAGCATGCTGCAGCAACGCGGCTGCATTCTCCGCGCTGCTGCCGCTGCCGATCAGGAGCGGGCGCGTCGCCAGACTCTTTGCCTGGCGAACTTTCTCGAGGTCCGGCGCATTGCCTGTAAATTTTCCGGAAACGATCAGCGCGTCCGCTCCGTAGAACTCGGTCCATTGGATGTGCGTGGCCAAATCAATGCCGGGAAACGGGACCGAGTGCTTCTTGTCCACGTCGGCAAAAATATGAATGTCGCCCGCGGCGAGTTCTTTTCGTTTGCGCATCAGTTCCGCCGCGCAGCCGTGATCAAATTCACCGGTATCCCACACACGCGCGCCGGTAAGAATGCAGACGCGTAGGAAGCGCGCTTTGGCTGCCAGAGCGATGGCCAGGCACACCACTCCGCCGTTGTGAATGACGTTGACGCCGACCGGCAGCGGAGAATTGTTCACCACTTCTGCGGCGGCCACGGCATGCGCGGTCATCGCTTCCGGCTTCACATCGTTGCCAACGTAGTACGGCAGGTCCCACATATTTTCTACCATCAGGCCGTCCACGCCGCCCTGCAGCAGCGCTTCGGCATCGCGCAGCGCGTGATCAATGATCGTCTGCATTCCGTATCCGTTGTAGCCGGGCGCTCCCGGAAGCGGCCAAAGGTGGACCATCCCGATCACCGGCTTGGGAGCGGGAAAAAGATCCGCGAGCGAGCGCAATCTTTGCCGATCCATTTCTTTCTTCCATTCGGGTAGCGGCGTGTTCTCGGGCAGTCGCGTCATCTTGCACTCCTTCTTCGCAGCAAGCGGCGGTGCGGCAGGCGCGCCAAAACTCGCATGCGCGCTTCGTCCCACTTTCCTCGTAATCGCTGCGCGCTCAGCAGCGCCGCCACTTCGCGCTGTCCGGGCACGTTCTGCCCTGCGCCGACAACCCGGGTCGCCAGCGCACCGGCCGCGTTCGCGGCGATGGCGCTTTCGATTGTGGACCATCCGCGCAATCGCGCTTGCAGAAACGCAGCGACGAAAGCGTCCCCCGCTCCGGTGGAATCTTTAGCACGCACGGCGAAAGACGGAACCAGCACGAGGCGGTCGCTTTCACCAATCAAGCAGCCGCGGCGGCCAACTTTCAGTACCACTTCGCGGGCGCCGGCCTGGCGCAGCGCTGCGAACGCCTGGAAAGGATCGCGCGTGCCGGTGAGCGCGGCGGCTTCGTCCCGGCTGACGAGCAGAATATCCACGCGACGGGCCATTTGCAAAATTTTCTGCGGAATTGCTTTGCTCGGCTCCATGCCGACGTCCAGCGAGACCCAGCCTCCGCGCGCGTGGATGGCTTTGATCAAATGTTCGGCGGCTTGTGCCGGACCGCGATCGAGAAAGCTATGGCCCGCGATATGCGCGGCGGCTGTTCCGGCGGTGAGCGCAGCGTTGCTGCGCAGCAGTTGCAGCAGCGCGTTCGCACCGCGGCCGCCGAAAAATGTGCGCTCCCCGTCCGGTGTCACGTTGATGTAGAACACTCCGGTGACGGCGGCCGTGGTTCGCTGTACCCAGCGCGTGTCCACGTTACTGGCGCGAAGAATTCTCAGCACATACTCGCTGAAAATATCCTGCCCGACGCAGCCCACCAGCCGCGGCGCGGCGCCCCAGCGCGCCAAACCGAATGCGCAATTGGCACCCACACCGCCGCAGCCGATTTGTAATTCCCGCGCGAGGCAATCTTCTCCGGGCTGCGGCCAGGCCTGCACGCGCCCCATAATGTCCACGTTAATGTCGCCGAGCACGATGATGCTGGGCTGGGGGATTGTTTTGCGGCGCATCGCGTCGAAATCCTAGCACGCCCGAGAAAGTTCTTGGCGCGAACTTCGCTCTGCGCCAGGTTTTGTGATAAGACCGGAAGGATCTGGGAGGCTTTCTTGGTCATCTCGCTTGTGGTTCGGGACGATGTGGCCGCCGCCTTGCAGGCGGGGCGCCCCATCGTGGCACTTGAATCCACCGTCATCGCGCACGGCTTGCCGCGACCGCAAAATCTGGAGACAGCCCGCGCAATGGAAGCGGCCGTACGCGAAGAAGGCGCGATACCCGCGACGATTGCCATGCTGGAAGGGTGTCTCGTCGTAGGGCTTTCGTCCGAACAGCTTGCAACTTTTGCCGCGACCGATGGAATCGCCAAAGTCAGCCGTGCCGACCTCGCCGCGGTGCGGGCCACGCGCCAAACCGGAGCCACCACGGTGGCCGCGACGATGCTGATCGCAGCGCTCGCCGGAATTCGCATGTTCGCGACCGGCGGGATCGGCGGCGTGCACCGCGGAGCGGAGTTGAGCTTCGACATTTCCGCGGACCTGCCGGAAATCGCGCGCACTCCGGTAGCGGTGGTCTGCGCGGGCGCTAAAGCCATTCTGGATCTTCCGCGCACGCTGGAAATGCTGGAAACACTGGGCGTGCCGGTCGTCGGCTATCGCACGAGCAAATTTCCAGGGTTCTACATCGAGGACAGCGGCCTTGCGTTGCAGTCGCGCGTAGACACGCCCGGCGAAGCCGCTCGGCTGATGCAGATTCACTGGGAGCTGGGATTGTCGTCCGGAATTGTGTTCGGCAACCCGCCGCCTGCAGCGAGCGCGCTGCGCAAGCAAGAAGTGGACGCGTGGATCGCGCAGGCCCTGCAGTCGGCCGCGGCCGAGGGCATTCGCGGGAAGGCCGTCACGCCTTATCTCCTGGATCAGCTGGCGAAAGCGAGCTCCGGCCGGACGCTTCAGACGAACATCGCTTTGCTCGTACACAACGCGCGAGTCGCCGCGCAAATCGCCAAGGCTTACAGCGCGCTTCATTCCGCTTAAGAGTCGCAGGGTTTACTGGGCCGCGCCGGCGGAGCCGACTTTCACGCTGCGGCGGAATTTCTGCATGAGGTGCTCGCCGGATTTCACCGGTGGATACTTGGCGGATTCGCCCGGAGCGATGCAGGTGGGAATGCAGGCGATCTCCGCGTCCCAATTCGGCTGATGGAAAAATGCGATGGACTGGCGGCGTGAGGAGCCGCGGCGGTCGGCGGGCGGATTCACGACGCGATGCAGAGTGGACACCCAGTGGTCATTCGTCCAGCGTGCCATTAAATCGCCGATATTGATGATAAACGCTTCCGGAATGATGGGTACCGGCTGCCATTGACCATCGGCAGTGCGAATTTCCAGTCCGCCGGGCGCAGCTTCGGCAAGCAGAATCGTGAGGCTGCCGTAATCGCTATGGGCTCCGGCGCGCAATTGTCCGGGCTGCGGCGGCACGGGCTGCTGAGGATAATTTAGCGCGCGCATCGCGCTGATGGGATGATCAATCACGCCGGCGAAAAAGTCCGCGGGAAGATGCAGGGCAGCGGCGAACAGGCGCATGACACGCGCGGCCAGTTCGCCCATCGCGACGTAATACGCCGACCACGCGGCGCGAAAAATCAGCGGCTCTTGCGGCCACAGATTCGCGGCAAAGCGAAAATCGGCGTCGGGTTCGTTGCCGGTGTGCGGCGGTTGCTGCAGCGGGCCGATGCTGAAACTTTCTTTGATGTCCGGCGGCGTTTTGGCGCCGAGCGATTGCGCGAGGGCTTCGGCTTGCAGCGGAGAATAGCCATAGGGATAACCGACGTAGGGCATTTTTGTCGCCAGCTTGCGTTCTACAGGCAGATCGAAGAAAGCGCGCGCCGCATCCCAAGCCGCGCCGATGACTTCCCGCGGGACTCCATGCCCGACGATGGCGAGAAAACCTGTCTGGCGGCAGATTTCGTCCACCTGGCTTCCCAGGTCCTTCAGGGCGGCCGCCGACGCAGTCGGCACCGCTGCAATGTCAATAATCGGAAAGTCGCGCATCGCGCCACCTCTTTGGTCGCGAGAAATGCCGCCAGATCAGCTGGTGGCAAAACGGTATCACGCTTGGCCGCATTTTTTCCAATGCTGGCTTGGCTGTTTGAGCAAGCCGGAGCAGCCGATTCGTTGTATAACAATTACCAGGAGCGCAAATGAAATATCGCAAGCTCGGGCGCACAGGTTTCGATGTGAGTGACATCGCTCACGGACTTTGGGGCATGAGCGGCTGGAGCGGTTCCGAAGATCAGGAATCCTTGCAGGCGATGCAATCGGCGATTGACCTGGGCTGCAATTTCTTCGATACCGCTTGGGCCTACGGAGAAGGCAAGAGCGACGGCTTGCTCGGCAAAATACTGGCGAGCAACCCAGGCAAACGGCTCTATGCCGCGTCGAAAGTTCCGCCGCTGAACGGCCGCTGGCCGGCCACAGCGCAATACAAATATCGCGACGTATTCCCCGCTGCGCATGTGATGAGCTACGCGCAGAAAATCCGGGAAAAACTCGGAACGGAATCCATTGATATCCTGCAATTTCACGTATGGGACGACAGCTGGGCCGAGGAAGCGGAATTTCGCGAGACCGTCGAGAAACTGAAAGACGAAAAGCTCGTTCGCTTCTTCGGGCTCAGCCTGAATCGTTGGCAGCCCGAAAACGGGATTGCAGCGCTGCGCACGGGACTGGTGGACGCGGTGCAAGTGATCTACAACATTTTCGATCAATCCCCGGAAGATAAGCTTTTTCCCGTGTGCCGCGAACTGAATATCGGCGTGATCGCGCGCGTTCCTCTTGACGAGGGCAGCCTGGGCGGAAAAATGACGCGCGAGACAAAATTTCCATCCCACGACTGGCGCGCAAAATATTTTGGCCCGGCAAATTTGGCGCAGACTCTAACGCGCGTGGATGAACTGAAGAAAATCGTGCCGCCGGGCATGACTCTGCCGGAAATGTCGCTGCGCTTCATTCTGTCGAATCCCGACGTCGGCACCACGATCATCGGCATGAGGAAACCTGCCCACGTGAAAGAGAACATCGCGGTCAGCGACGCTGCGCCGCTCGATAGGGCGCTGCTGCAGAAGCTGAAGGCGCATCGCTGGGATCGCATCCCGCAAGGGTGGTCGGACTAACGACCGGTCTATACGCTGCCGCGCAGCGCTTTCGGCACCGCGTGAGCGATCCACCGCGGGCCGCATCGAGGGTTATGGCATAATAAATCAGGCGAAATCAGCTGCTCGCACTGCGTGGCAGCCTGATGCCTGGCTAAAGTGACGGCACGGACAAAAATTCGCAAGAAGCTGCTGGCAGCGCATCGCAAACTGCGCGAGTTGCGCATGCTCGCGAAGGGCCTGCTTTCCACGCGCCATCCCGTGCTGGTGCACATTATTCCCATCCGTCGCTGCAATTTGGCCTGCACCTACTGCAACGAATTCGACGATTTCTCGAAGCCCGTGCCGCTGGAAGAAATGTTGCGCCGCGTTGACCGGCTCGGCGCGATGGGCACGTCCGTGATTACGATCAGCGGCGGTGAGCCGTTACTGCATCCGGAACTGGACGCGATCATCGCGCGCATCCGCAAGAACGGCATCATGGCCGGGCTGATCACGAACGGATATTTGCTCGTCGCCGATCGCATCAAAGCGCTCAACCGCGCCGGGCTGGAATATCTCCAGATCAGCATCGATAACGTCAATCCGGACGACGTTTCCATGAAGAGCCTGAAAGTGCTCGACCAGAAACTGAAACTGCTGGCCGAGCACGCCGAATTTCAGATCAACATCAATTCTGTGTTGGGCGGAGGCGTAGCCAATTCCGAGGACGCTTTGACCGTCGCGCACCGCGCCGTCGAGTTGGGCTTCACTTCCACCGTCGGAATTCTGCACGACCACAACGGCCAGCTGCAGCCGCTTGGCCCGCGCGAACAGGAAATCTTCGAAGAGATCATGTCGCTCGGCAAGCAATCCTTCACGCGCATCAATCAATTCCAGCACAATATCGCCAAGGGCCTGGAAAACAACTGGCGCTGCCGCGCCGGCTCGCGTTACCTCTACATTTGCGAAGACGGCCTGGTGCATTATTGCTCGCAGCAGCGCGGTTACCCGGGCATTCCGCTGGCGCAGTACACGGATGAGCAACGCCATCGCGAATTTCTCACCAAGAAAGGTTGTGCGCCGCATTGCACTGTCTCCTGCGTGCATCAAACCTCCGCGATGGACTTCTGGCGCGCGCCGCAAACATTGGAACCCGGCGCCACACCCCCCATGACCGCTGCGGAAAACCTGGTGCAACTGACCGGCCCGTCGAATCGCCCGTCGTAACTTCGCCGTGCCGGCGCAAATGCTGAAAGTCTATTCGTCGCCTCCCCCGTTTCTCTTTCGCGGCGCATTGCGCTAATTGCGTGGGCAATTCCTCGTGAACCGATTAAAGTTTCCTATTGCAAACAGTTACACCTGAGCGTAAAAGTCGCTCATCTATCCATTTCTCTGCTCCGCCGGGTACGGAGCGGATCCACATTATTTCGGCACCACACGTGGTGATGTCCGGTAACAATTTCGGATTTGCTTGGAGGTGTGACAATGAGCCTGCGCAAATTGATGGCTTGGATGATGCTGCTTTGTGCCATTTTCCTCACCGTGCCCACGCGCAGTTCCGCGCAGGTGAACACCGTGAATTTGTCCGGCTCGGTGTTGGATCCGCAGAACCTCGCGGTAAAGGACGCCAAGCTCACGCTGCAAAACCCCGCCAAGGGCATCGCACGCACCACCGCCAGCGACGCTAACGGTCGATACGAATTCGTCGGCGTGCCGCCCGGAACCTATACGCTTACCGTGGAAGCGGCGGGCTTTGCGATTCTCACCGACACATCATTCACTTTGACGCTCGGGCAAGTGGCCGAATTCAGCCCGCAGCTGCAACTGAAGACCACGGCCGTGTCCGTAAGCGTTTCGGCAGCGCCGGACCTGGTTGAAACCAGCAAGACAGACGTTTCCATGACCGTCTCGCAGAATCAGATTGATAATTTGCCGATCAACGGACGAAATTACATCAACTTCACGCTGCTGGATTCGCGTGCGGCGCGCGACAACACGCCTTCGATCGGCGCGGCGCCCAACACCGGGTTGAACCTGGGCGGCCAGCGCGGGCGATCGAACGAAATTTCCGTGGACGGCGCGGACGCCGTGGACAGTTCGGTGAACGGAGTGCGCGCGACGGTATCGCAGGAAGGCGTGCAGGAATTTCAGGTGATCAGCAGCAGTTACATGCCGGAATACGGGCGCGCCATGGGCGGGGTCGTCAACATCGTCACGAAATCGGGCTCGAACGAAATTCACGGCAACGCTTTTGGTTTTCTCCGCAACGGCGCCATCCAGGCACAAAATCCGTTTTCGGTGACGGCATCTTGCGATCCGACGACTTTCGAGTGCGGCACCACGCCCGTGAAGCAGTCCTACACGCGCGTACAGTCCGGCCTCACACTCGGCGGCCCCATCCAGAAGGACAAAACTTTTTTCTTCTTCAGCTACGAGCTCACGCGCCGCGAGGAAACCGGATTCACCGCGATCGGCCAGGACAATTTCGGATTTGTAAATTCCAATATTTTGCCCCCGAATGCGGGGCCGTGTCCGCTGCCCGCGTATTTGGTAACGCCCACTCAGGAAGCGTTTGTTCAGGCCGTGCCCGCCGCAGTTGGCATTCCGTATCTTTGCGCGGCGGCGGCCAGTTCGTTCACGGCGATCTTCGGCAACACAGCGTTCTATCCCGGCTCCACATTTCCCAGCACCAGCGCGCCCGTGCCTGCCTCATTTACCGGATTGCTTTCCACCATCGGAAATTTCCCCACTTCCGAAAAAGGCAGCATCTACTCACTGCGCATTGACCACATCTGGAATTCGCGCAATAACACGTTCGTGCGCGCCATGGTTTCGCCCGACAGCGTCGACGGCATCCAAGTGAACGCGCAAAATCAAACGTTTGGCCAGAACGCTGGGAACCGCACTTCCACGCAACAGACGCACGATTGGGCTCTGATCGCGCAGCACACCACCACCATCAGCAGCGATGTGTTCAATGAAGTGCACTTCCAGTTCGCGCGCCGCAGTCTTTTTTACGGCTTTTCGGATCTTCCCGGCGGCTCCGATCCCGCCGTCAACATCGCCGGCGCGGCGTATTTCGGCCGCGAGCCTTTCTCCACCGAAGATCGCCTGGAAAAGCGCTACCAGCTCACAGACAATCTGACCTGGATCAAGGGAAAACACTCGCTCAAGTTCGGCGTGGATTTCAACTTCATCCAACTGCAGTCCCCGTCCTCGCAGATTTTCACTCTGAACTACGGCGGCGTTTATGATTTTGGCAGCGTCTCGATCGCGGCGGGCGCTCCCAGTTTGACTCCCGTGCAGGCCTACGGCTTCGGCACGCCCACAATTTTTTTCCAGGGCATCGGCCAGTCGGATAACCCGTTCAACAATAAATTGCTGGGAGTTTTCGCGCAGGATAGCTGGAAAATAAATGGCCGGCTCACGTTGAATTATGGCGTGCGTTACGATGTCGGCTGGCAACCCACGTTTGCGGCAGCCACTGCGTCCAACGCTGCGGCGGAAAAAGCCTTCGGAGTTCAGGAAGGCGTGCCGATCGACTCCAACAACCTCTCCCCGCGCATCGGAATTGCCTGGGATCCGTGGGGCAACGGCAAGACTGTGATTCGCGCGGGCTATGGATTTTTCTACGACAATCCGGCGCTCGCGCTCACCTTCCTTGCGACCGCTGAAGACGGCGCGCGTTCTGCCCTGCTGCAATTCCCCGGCGGCACACCCGATGGTTCTTTGAATGCCGCTTCGATTTTTCAGGGAATATTGAATGTGCCGGACATGGGCTGCTCCACGGCCACACCGAACATGTGCTATCAAGCCAATCAGCAGCGCTTCAATGCATTCCAGCCCAATTCCCTTTTCATCAATCAAAATTATTTGACGGTGCCGAACCCCGATGTGCCCGGTGCGCTGGGTTATCCGCTGGTGGGCATCCCTTACACGATTCCGATCAAGAATAATTTTCAGTATGCGCTGGCGCAACAGGCGAACCTTTCGATCGAGCATGAACTTTCGCGGGATTGGAAAGTCAGTGCCGGCTATAACTACACGCACGGCACGCACCTGGACCGCACCATCAACATCAACGTCACCAATCCGGCGATTCTGGACTCCAACGCCAGCAATGCGATCGAGGCCGGGCTGATCACGCCGGGGACAAATCCGCTGACCGTTCAAGTTCCCAGCAACGGAGGCGCGCCTGGCTGCGTGAATACCGGCACGGGCAGCGTCCTGGTTGAGGCTCCCGGCGTTTTCGGCATCGGCTCCTCTGCGCCCGGATGCGGAACTCCCATCGGAGCGATCGGCACGGCGGCCGCATTTAATTTTTTCCGGCCGTCGGGTCCGAATCCCTCGTTCGCGGGACTCGTGGGAGGCTACTCGAACTTGGTCGCGCTGGCGGCCGCGGGCGGATTCCCCACGGGTTTTGCGGGATTGCAAGTGCCGTGGAGCGACGTGAACCCGCAAACTTCCACCGGCAACTCTCTTTACAACGGTTTCACGCTGACCGTGACCAAGCGTTTCTCGCGGGGATTCGAGATGGTTTCGGGCTGGACGTATTCGCACACGATTGACGATTCCACCGACCTTTCCACTTTGCTGAATCCGCAGGACAACAGCAATCCAAATGGCGATCGCGGCAACTCAGATTTCGATCAGCGGCATCGCTGGATCACCAGCGCCGTGTATCAAACGCCCTTCCGCCAGAGCGATTCGGCGACGTGGAAAAAAATACTTTCAAATTTCACCGTGTCGCCCGTAATCGAGGTGGCTTCGGGGCGGCCGTACAACGTCCTGCTCGGATTCGATTCGAATCTGGACTTTGGATCTTCCACCGGGCGTCCTTCCGCGTTGCCTGCTGGCACAGCGGTTCCGGCTGGATTCCCCGCGGCAACGACTTCGCCATTTATTTCCAAAGACGAATTCATCATTCCGACGAACTGCTTCGGCAGCGATGGCTCGGTGATTCCGCCCAGCGCCACCGTTCCCGTACCGCCCACGGGCTGCACTGGAAATTTGGGTCGCAACGCTTTCAATCAGCCGGGCTTCTTCGAGATCGATTTGCGTATCGCCAAGGAAATTCCGATCAATGAGCGTTTCAATCTGCAGGTGATTGCCGATGGCTTCAACATGCTGAACCGCTTCAACGTCAGCGGCGTGAACCCCGTGTGCGATTCCACCGCGGGCGCAACGACTTGCGCTGCCGGTCAACCCACCTCAGCATACGATCCGCGAACGTTTCAATTCGCGCTGAAACTTAACTTCTAGTGGAAGGTGGCATAGGCAATCCTGGCGGTGCCGTACCGCATCGGCGCAGCGGTGGCGTGCGGATGGAAACGGCTATGGGCTCAATCCCTTGTGCAGTTCATTCGGCCCTCTATCCCCGAATTTCCGGCTCGCTGAATCTTGAGCCGCCTACTCTGCTGTCGGAATTTTGCGCTCGGCGGGCGTTCGCGCTAAAGTATTTGCAAGCGCTCGGCGGGAGCGTTTACCGCGAAGGGAACATCATTGATGAGCCCCATCATCTGGTTGACACTCGGCTTGATCGCCATCGGCGTCGTTGCGGCCATCGTGTGGTCGGCGGCGCGGCGCTCCGATGCGCAACTCTCCGCGGTGCGTCAGGAGATGCAGAATTCGCTCGCCACGCAAGGCCAGTCCGTGTACGCGCAAATCAATCACTTGATGCAATCGGTCACAACCCAACTCGGCCAGGTGCGCCAGGAATTGCAAACCGGAGTCGCATCGTCGGGAAAACTCGCCAGCGACGCGCAAATCGCCATGGCGCAGCAGCTGCAATCCTCGAACGAGACGATTCGCAAGATCAGCATGCAGATCGCGGAAGTGCAGCAGGCCGGAAACGCGATGTCGCAATCCGCGCAGACGCTGCAAAATGTTCTGGGCGGCGCGAAAACACGCGGCGTGCTCGGCGAAGTGGTGCTGGAACGATTGCTGCAGGATGCTTTGCCGCGCAGCGCGTACGAAACGCAATACCGTTTCGATTCCACCGGCGCTATCGTGGATGCCATCGTGCGCAGCGGCGACCGCATTCTTTCCGTGGACTCAAAATTTCCGCTGGACGCTTACCGCCGGCTTTTCGATGCCGGCGAATCGGCGCGTCGTGAATTTTCGCTCGCGGTTCGCAAGCACGCCGATGCCATTGCCGAGAAATATATTCTGCCGGACGAGCACACTTTCGATTTCGCGCTGATGTTCGTACCTTCCGAAGGCGTGTATTACGAGCTGCTGATGACCGAAGACACCAAATACGGACAGATTGATGAATATTGCCGGGCCAAGCGCGTTTTCCCCGTTTCGCCGAACACTTTTTATGCGTGCCTCAGCGCCGTCGCCATCAGCCTGCAAGGTCAGAAAATCGAGGAAAACACGCGCCATTTGCTGGCTGGCATGGGGGGGCTGAAAAAACAATTCGAGGCCTTTGCCGAAGTTTACGACCGGCTGGGCACGCATCTGCGTCATGCGCAGCAGAGTTATGAAGACGCCGACAGCCGCCTGAGCCGCGCGCGTAATGCGCTGGAGCAAATGGCGCAGGGCGCGCTTCCCGAAGGCCAAGCGCCGCCGCCAGTGCTGAGCGCCGCAAACGAAGATTAATTCTGCAGGCTTGGACTTTTTTGTCTCAGGTCATCGCGTCGCCCGGCCTTCGCAAAACATAATCCGCTGGCAATTCTCACTGCAATGCCGCTGCGGCGCATTCCATTAGCGTGCGAAAATCTCCCGCCATCGTAGTGGAAACAATCGCTTCCGCGTCGCGCCACACCTTTTGCGTTTCGTCCGGGTGGTGCGTGAGCCGCTCCACCAGGTTCTTCACCGCGTGTTGCGCATCTTTGGGCGCAATGCTTTCTGCGGCGCTGAGGTAGCGCCGCGCCAGTCCGGCATCAGGCGAAGCAAGAATCCGTCCGTGAAAGGAAAAATCTCCCGTGGCAATCGCCTGTACTTCAATCTCGGCGGAATTTTCGGAACCGCCGGACGTCAGCACTTCCTGCCGGTCGCCTCGTAAGAAACGGAGCACGCCGGGAGTTTGATTTTCCACCCACACGCGCAACGCTTGGTCCGTTCCCTGCACGTGCAAGGCGAGCTTGCTGCGTTTTTCCGGAACCAGCGGAGGCAACGGAGGATCAAAATGCAAACTTGCCAGCGTCGTGGTCGCGGTCCACTGGCCAACTGGTGTTTCGATCAATAATTTCGCTGCGCCGGGAAGCGCGCGCGGGCTCGCCAGCACCACAATGCATTCCGGCGAAGCGGCGAGCACGAACGCGCGGTCGCCATTGATGCTCACGCGATTCGCGTCCACGTCGCCGCGAAATCCGCCGCCGCAGACTGAGAACCGATCCACCTGCGAAACCACCGGCGCCAGGATGGCCGCCTGTTCGCCCATGCCCGTCGTGGGCGCGTCGATGAGCGCTGCGGCGGAACTTCCCGCGGCGCTGACAATCAGCACCGTCACATCGGTAGGAGCAGTGAAAAATGCGCGCCCGGATTTGTCCGTCTTCACCCGCTGCCCTTCTCCCACATCCACGGTGATTCCGTCCGCCAGCCGCCCATCCACGCCAAGAACCGCAAGCGTAGCCGGTTGCCCTGCGACCAATCGCGAAGGTAGCACGACCGAAACGGTCCAGGTGGTGGCGGCGCTGGCTTGCGCGCGCGCCGCCGGTGCGCAAGCGAACAGAAACCAGCCGCCCGCGATGCACGCACAAACCACGCACCCTAAGAACGCGTCGATCCGCGCGCGCGGCTTTGTTGCGGCCACAAATCCGAAAAAAGTCCGCATGTTGCGCATCATTTGGGCGGCGGCGGGGGCATCACGCGCTCGTACACCTTGGATTCGCGGAACAGCCGGAAAAGCTCGGAATCAATTTCATTGGCGCGCACGCATTCGTCCAGAATGCTCAAAGCGCGTTCGACGGGCACGGCGCGCTTGTAGGGCCGGTCGGAAGCCGTCAAAGCATCGAAAATATCGCACACGGTCATCATTTTGGTGGGCAGCGGAATCTGATCGCCGTGCAGCTTGTACGGGTAGCCTGTACCATTTAGTTTTTCATGATGTGCGCGGGCGATTTCCGGCACGCCGCGCAATTCTTTCGTCCACGGAATCTGGCTCAGAAAATTAAAGGTGTATACGACGTGCGATTCGATCTGCTGCCGCTCGGACGCGTCCAGGCTGCCCTTCGGTATGGAAAGCAGCCGCATTTCGTCGGCATTGATGTACGGCAGCTCGCTGCCCTTGCTGTCCTCGAAAAACTGATGCGCGATTTCGCCCAGTTTGCGAAATTGCCCCTGTTCCATCAGCGTCGGCTCGTTCGCGTCCAGGATGAACTGCAAATAATCCTGAATGCGCTCCAGGCGCTGTTCGAAATCCTCGCTCAGGCGCGCGATTTCGCTGAGCGCGTCGCCGCGGTCGCGTTCCAAAAACATCTGCAGCTTGCGGCGCACCATGCCCACTTCCACTTCCTTGCGGATGTAATCGAAACGCTGTTTCACCAGGTCCAGCTGCAGCGGGTACAGCTTCTTCGCCTTCACCAGCACTTCTTCGCGCACGCCAACTTTACCGAAATCGTGCAGCAGCGCAGCGTAGCGAATTTCTTTCATCTGCTCGTGATCGAAATGGCTGCCGCTGTACGGGCCGGTGGCGACCTGATCCACTATTTCCGCCAGGCCCTGCGTGTAAGCGGCAACGCGCAGAGAATGTCCGGACGTTGTGGGATCGCGCTGCTCGATTGCGGTCACGGCGGCTTTCACGAAGCCTTCGAACAAGGTTTGAATATCGTTGTAGAGTTTGCGATTTTCGTAAGCCACCGCCGCTTGCGATGCCAGCGACAAAGCCAGCCGCACCGACCGTTCGTGGAACGGCTGCACGTGCTGCGCCACATCCGCTTCGTTGCGCAACCGCGCCGCCGGATCGTTTTTCGCATTGATCAGCTGCAGTACGCCCAGCACTTCGCCTTTGGCGTTGCGCATCGGCAAGGTGAGCAGCGATTTCGTGCGGTAACCCGATTCCCGGTCGTAATGATCATTGAAATGGAACGGCATTTCCGCTGGGATGTGATAAGCGTCTGCAAAATTCACCACTTCGCCGCGCAGCGCGGTGTAGCCCGCCATGGAATCTTCCGCCATCGGCAGCACGAATTCCTTGAACGGAAACACCAGGCTGTCGTTCTGCGTCAGCATGAATCGCAAATGCCGGCCGCCCTCGCCTTCATCCTCAATCAGGTAGAGCGAGCCGGCATCCGCGCGCGTGATTTCCCGGGCCTTGGCCAGAATCAAATTGAGCAATTCGCGAACATCGCGCTGCGAGGAAAGAGCGATTCCGATTTCATTCAGCTGTTCGCGCTCGCGGTCGGCGCCTTCCAGCTCTTCACGCGCGGCGCGTTCGCGCACCACGAGCTCAATATTCTCAAAGGCAATTCCCAGAGTCTTTTGCAATTCCTCAGCGGAGGCGCTGGAAGAAACGAATGCGAAAACCGGCGCTGCTGCTTTCCCGCGATGTGATTCGGACGGCCTCACAGAACCCAAGCCAGCCGCAGGCACTACGCCGATCACGCGATAATTGCTGCCCGAACCATTCCAGGAAGCGGGCAGCACCGGCGCTCCATCGCGCATGTCCGCGAGCACCACGCCGTAATTCGCCGCGCGTTCCGGCGCGCGTTTCCCGCTCGCATCGCTCTGCTTGCCCCCGCTGAGGCTGCGCAAATGATAATTCTGGCGCAAGGGCGCGACCAGTTTCTCCGCCGCCGAGCCTTCCATGAACCAAATTTCTTTGTTTTCGCCCATAAGTTGCTGCGTTTCGCGCCCCGCGTGGCGAAGTATAGCGGAAGCAACCACCGTGGCACAGACAGCCGATTCTATAACCTTTTGGTTCGCGAGGGGCAGTCGTCCTGCGCGCGGCGCAGCGGCCGGCTTCGCGCCTTGAATCAGACGCAGCCGTTTGTTAGCCTTGCGCGGATTTCAATTTCCATCCCGGTAAGCGCGGCGCACTGCATTTGCGGCAAATATGGCCGAACCCACACGCATAATCAACCGCATCACGGGACTGCTTCGCGAATGGTGGGACCACAAAGGCTCGTTCGCCATCAGCCTACTGGTCACGCTATTCGCGTTGGCGACTTATTACGTCACGTTCGTGGGCGAGCGGCCCATGCCGATGTCCGATTTCGTTTATCGCATGGAATGGTCCAGCCTGGATACCCGCTTCCAGTTTCGCGGCCGCACGCCGACCGATCCACGCATCATTATTGTGGACGTCGACCAGGAATCGCAGGAACAGCTGGGCCGCTGGCCGTTTCCGCGCATCCATTTCGCGCATTTGCTGGATGCGCTGCGCGAAGACGGCGCGCGCGTCGTGGCCTTCGATATGACTTTCAGCAAACCCGACCAAACGGTGCTTCCGCTGCAGGAACTTTCCGGAGATTTGGCGGCGGAGCAAAAAAAGGGGCACGCAGTCGGCCCTGCGATTCTTGCGACCATCGAAAGTAAGGAAAGGCAATACAACTACGACCAGCAAGTAGCCGCGGCGATCGAACGCTTTGGCAATGTGGTGCTGGGAAGTTATTTCCTCTACACCAAAGCGGACCTTGCGGGAGTCTCAAGCCAGGCGCTGGATGAATACGCCAACCAGATTGCCTATTTTCCTTTTCCGCAGGTGCGGCCGCTGCCCTCCGCCGGAGGCGAACAGGGCCGCGTACGCGTGATCGAGCTCTACGATGACCTCAACTTCGTCCCGCGCGGCGCGGAGGCCAACACCGCAATTTTCACAGAGGCCGTTGCTGCAAAAAAAGGCGTGGGCTTCTTCAATGTTTTTCTGGATGCGGACTCGGTGGTGCGCCACGTCCCGCTGGCGATTCCCTATGGCCGCGATCCGGATCGCACCAATTGGGATTTCTACGCCGCGCTCGAGGTGCAGGCCGTGCGCCTGTATCTCGGCCTCACGGATGAGCAAGTTGCGCTGACCTACGGCGGCGGCGGAATCGTCGGCGTGCAATTCGGGAAGCAGGTTTTCGTGCATACCGACGACATCAGCCGTTTGCTGGTGAATTATCACGGCCCGGCGCGCACCTATCCTTACGTTTCGTTCGCCAATGCCGCGCTGCAGAAATTTCCACCCGGAACATTCAGAGACAAGATCGTGCTGGTCGGCGCATCCGCCACGGGAATTGGCGACTTGCGCGCCACGCCGTTCGGCGGCATCGATTTTCCGGGCACCGAGATTCATGCCAACGTGATTGACAATATTTTGAACCAGCAGTTCATCGTGCATCGCGGCCTGCAGGCGCTCACTGACGTGGGATTTATCTTCCTTTTTGGCATTCCGCTGGGCATATGGCTGGCCATGGTGCAGCCGCGCTGGATGATTTTGGGCCTCGCGTTCATTTTTCCGTTTGCCGGAATTGTGTACTGGGCCTTTCTGCACGGCTGGTGGCTGAACTTCATCGTTCCGGCCGTTTTCGTGCTGATCCCCAACGTCAGCCTGGTCGCGCTCTACCGCGTGCTAATCGAAGAGCAGGAAAAACGCAAAGTGCGCGGCGCGTTTCAACAATACGTGAGTCCGGAAGTGATTCGCCGTCTGCTGAGCGATCCTGAACGCGTCAAGCCGCGCAAGACCGAAGTGACCGTGCTCTTCAGCGACATTCGGGGCTTCACCACGATTTCGGAAACGCTCGATGCGCAGACGCTCGCCGGCCTGCTGAACGGTTACCTGACGGAAATGACGCGCATCATTTTTCGTCATCAGGGCACGCTGGATAAATATATCGGCGACGCCGTGATGGCCATCTGGGGCGCGCCGTTCGATGAACCCGGTCACGCCCAACGCTGCTGCCTGAGCGCGGTGAGCATGTTGGCGCGCCTGGCAGAATTGCAGGCGCAATGGCGCGCACAGGGAAGCCCGGTGCTGGAAATCGGCATCGGCATTAATACCGGAATCGCTTCGGTGGGAAACATGGGCTCGTCGTTGCGCTACGGATACACGGCACTGGGCGACGCGGTGAACCTGGCGGCGCGGCTGGAAGGCCTGAACAAGCAATACGGCACGCAAATATTGATCAGCGAATTCACGCGGCGGGCGCTGCGCGACGATCAATTCATATTTCGCGAGATCGATTTCATCCGCGTGAAAGGCAAACTGCAGCCGGCGACGATTTACGAAATTCTTGGTCCGCGCGCCAAAGAAAATGGCGGTGAGGAGCTTGTCGCGCTGTTTTCCCTGGCGCGCGAAGCGTACAAACATCGCGACTGGCGCACGGCAAGAGCCGCCTGGGACGCGATTCTGGAGCGCTGGCCCGAGGATGGGCCTTCGCGCGTGTTTCGCGCGCGCTGCGAGGAGTACATCGCGGAGGAACCGCCCGTTGAATGGGACGGCGTTTACGCGATGAAACACAAATAGCACCCGGCCGTCCTTCGCAGCCGCCTAATCGTCCAAGCGCACGACGAACGTAGTGAGCTGTTCGGTATCGTGCAATTTGTCCGCGAGCCTTTGCGCAGCGTCTTCGCTGGGCAAGCGTCCGATGCGCACGCGATAAAATGTTCCGTTCGGCGAATCGAATGTAGCGATGCTCACGGGCGGATAAGCTTCTTGCATTTGCGCTTTCAGCCGCTCGGCATTTTCCTGCACTTTAAACGCGCCGATTTGCACCGCAAAGAAACCGACATTCGGATCTGGCCCCGACAAGATTTCCAGGCGCACGTTCGCCGTTCCAGTTCCCACCATTTCAATCGCTTGCGCCGCTGACAGCGACAAATCGATCACGCGGTTGGCCACGAATGGTCCACGATCGTTGATGCGCACTTCCGTGTGCTTGCCGTTGTTCAGATTGGTGACGCGCACCACGCAGTTGAAAGGCAGCGTGCGATGCGCCGCCGTAAATTCGTGCATGTCGTAAATTTCGCCGTTGGATGTGCGCCGCCCGTTGAACGGAACGCCGTACCAGGACGCGACGCCTTCTTCGACATATTCGCCCGGCACGGCGGGTTGGCGCTCGATTGCAGGCGGAGGCCCGGAGGCACGCGAAGCTCCCGGCGGGCCCGGCTGCGGCGCTGGAGTATTCGCAGGCTGACGCGTACCCACGTTGTGTTTTGCGCATCCGGCGACGGTCGCCAGCGCAAAAACAATCGTTAGCGTAATCCGCGCGAAACCGGTTCGTTCGCTGCGCAAGCCGTGCATGAATTGTATGGGGAGTTTCTCCGGCCGACTGGCTGGCCTCACGCAGTTTCCCGATTCACAGCTTTTCTCGCATTTCGGTATTATATGAATGCACTCACACTCTCGCAAGGAACCCTATTGGATATCTCGCCGCGTCTGCGTTGGAAGCTGGACCGATTTAAGGAACAGATCAGAGATCTCTTTGGCGGGGGCGCGAAGGAAAACCCGCGCCCCAAGCTTTGCCCCGCCTGCGGCACGCTCGTCGGCGCCACCGCCACGAAGTGCCACCAATGCGGCGCGAGCTTGACGTTTGGAATGGCCGCAGCCAGCCGTTCGCTCAGCCGCTTGCTGCCCACTACCTCGCCCGCAACGTACGGAATATTAACTTTGAGCTGCGTAATGTACGGCGTGAGCCTGCTTGCTACGATTCGCACCACGGGATTTCAGGCGCCGGCGGGCGGCGGATTTTCAGCGCTCATGAGTCTTGGCGCAATCAGCGGCAAGGTGCTGCAGGAATTCGGCGCGTCCTTGCCCTTGCCCTACAATTTATTGCAACCTTGGCGCTTGGTGATGGCCGTTTTTCTTCATGGTAGCCTGCTGCACATCGCATTCAACATGTGGGTGCTTATGGATTTTGGCCCGCAAGTCGAAGAGATGTACGGCTCGGCAAGATATTTGTTCATTTACGTGGCGACGGGTGTTGGCGGCTACCTGCTAAGCAGTCTGTTCTTCCACTTTGCCATCGGTGGTTCCGGGGCAATCCTGGGACTGTGCGGCGTCATTATCGCGGTAACCGCAGGCAGCCGCAGCATCGGTCACCAAATGCTGCGAGCCCAGGTGGTGCGGCTCTTGATTTACATCGTAGTGATCGCGATTTTGCCGATCGGCTTGTTCGGAAATATTGATAACCTCGCTCACCTCGGCGGATTCCTCAGCGGTTTCGCTCTCGGGAAAATCATGGTGGATCGCGCGCCGTCTTCGCCTGAAGAATGGAAGCGCGCGAATTTGCTCGGATGGGCTACCGCGCTGGTGGTTGCGGCGAGCCTGGGGATGGCGGCGTTCGGCGTTCTTCGCGCCGGCTGATTACTCGCAGAAAAAATCTAAAATTGTTATTCCGAATCGGCGAAAGCGGTAGAAGAACTGTTATTTCCGCGGTAGCTGCATCAACCGCCCGTATGCAGCCTTCGCGATACCACGATGCTGTAATGCACTCCGGAAATGCACACAAACACCGCGACGCAATAACCGCAAATCTCTTTCACCATGTACAACACGCGGTTGTCCCACAGCGCCAGCACCAGCACCAGAAAAATCATGGTGATCTCGAAAAACGTGGTGGCCTTCCCGTACATGCTCGGCGGCAGAGACATGTAACCCACCGTGAGCAGGATCACGGCACTTGCCACGAGCAGCAGCACATCGCGACCCAGCACCAGAATCGTGAGCCACCACGCGACTTTTCCGTGCAGCGCCAGCTCGAAATACGAAGAGGAAAGCAGCAACTTATCGGCGATGGGATCCAGATACGCGCCCAGCGGAGTTTTCTGGTTCAGGCCGCGCGCCAGAAACCCATCCAGCGCGTCGGTGAACCCCGCCACGATCAGAATCACCAGGGCCCAGTTGTAGCGCTCGTAATGAATCGCCATGATGAAAAACGGCAGGAAGGCCAGGCGCAGGAACGTGAGCTGATTGGGAACTGTGAGGATTCGGCTCTTCATGAATGTGTTCTGTAAAGCGCCGGAAATAACCGCCTAGGCAAACTGGGCCAGGTAGTCCTCGAGCGAGCGGCCGGTCTTCTTCGCGAACATTTCCGCCAGCGATGGGATCGAGCCGCGCGGTTCATCCAAGGCAATCCGTTCGATCCGCAGCATCGGGAAGAAAAGCGTCGGCAAACCCATGCGGTCGCCGTCCGGATGCAGCACCTGGCTGACGAAATCGTCGAACGAACTCAGGTCAATTCCGCGCAGAGTGACCCCGGAGCTGGAAATACCCACCAGTTCGCCCCAGAGTCTTTCCTTCGGCGAGTGCAGACTGATCACAACGATCGAATGTGGCTCCATCAACTCTCCTGGACAGCCCCGTTCTCTGCATGGTATCGCAAATCGCGATTCCCGCGCAGCCTGAGCGCGCAATAAATAACTTCAGCGCGCGTCATGCGGACATGGTCTTCAAATCGGGCGCGCGCTTCAGCTGCGGTTCCGTGGCCTTCTGCACTTCATCGGGCGTGACGCCGGCCGCCACTTCCCGCAACACCAGCCCTTGCGGCGTCACTTCAATCACGCCCAGCTCGGTGACGATCAACTTCACCACGCCCACTCCCGTGAGCGGCAGGCTGCATTTTTTCACGATTTTCGCCTCGCCTTCTTTGGTGGTGTGCTCCATTGCAATGATTACGCGTTTCGCGCCGGCCACCAGATCCATTGCGCCGCCCATGCCCTTCAACATTTTCCCCGGGATCGCCCAGTTCGCCAGGTTTCCGGTTTCATCTACCTGCAACGCACCGAGCACCGTCAGATCGACTCGTCCGCCGCGGATCATGCCGAATGAATCAGAGCTGGAGAAATAACAGCAGCCGGGAATTTCCGTGACCGTCTCCTTGCCCGCGTTGATCAGGTCCGGATCTTCTTCGCCCGTGAACGGATACGGCCCGATGCCCAACATGCCGTTTTCGGATTGCAGAATCACTTCGATTTCCGGCGGCAAATAATTCGGTATCAGCGTCGGCAGGCCGATGCCTAGATTCACGTAGTATCCGTCGCGCAATTCCTGCGCCACGCGCCGCGCGATCACTTCGCGCTTGTCACTTTCCGTTGGCATTCGCTGCTCCTAACCCTTGCGCACCGTGCGCCGTTCAATCCGCTTCTCGTACTTTTCGCCCTGGAAAATCGCGTCCACGAAAATTCCCGGGGTATGCACGCAATCGGGATTCAGTTTCCCCAGCTCCACGATTTCCTCCACTTCGGCGATGGTGAAATCCGCCGCCGTGGCCATCACCGCGTTGTAATTGCGCGCGGTCTTGCGATACACCAGGTTTCCCCAGCGATCGCCCTTCCATGCTTTGATGAAGGCGTAATTCCCGCGCAATGCCGGCACCAACACGTACGGGCGGCCGTTGAATTCGCGAACTTCCTTGCCCTCCGCTGCGAGCGTCCCGTAACCGGTGGGCGTGTAAAACGCCGGAATTCCCGCGCCGCCGCAGCGAATGCGCTCTGCAAGCGTGCCCTGCGGGTTCAGCTCCACTTCGATTTCCTTTTTCAGCGCCAGTTGCTCGAAGGTCTTATTTTCGCCGACGTAGCTCGCGATCATTTTCTTCACCTGCTTGCTCTGCAGCAGTAGGCCGATGCCGAAATCGTCCACGCCCGCGTTATTTGACGCCAAAGTTAGGTCCTTGGTGCCCTTGCGACGCAACGCTGCAATCAGGTTCTCGGGGATTCCGCACAGGCCGAAGCCGCCCAGTAAAATCGTCGCGCCATCCTGAATGCCCGCAATGGCGGCTTCCGCATTGGCCACGCGCTTATCCATCGATTCTCCTCAAATCAAAGTCCGGCTGTTCAACGCGCATGAAGTTTACTGCAAACAAGGAAGCTTTTGGCTTCGTTCGTTTGTCGTGCGGCTGTGCGCGCGTCAGTCGCCAACGCGTTACCAAGCTTCCGTGCTGCGGCGGCTGACCCCTGTGCGCGCGGCGGATTTCAGCAAGCGGATGCGTTCGGCCACGGCCGCGGAGGCGGCGTCGGGTGACGCGGCCTTCTCAATTTCCGCCATGAGCGCCGAACCGACCACGGCCGCGTCCGCAATCCCGCCCAGCACCGTAACGTGCGTAGGTAGTGAGATGCCGAAACCCACGGCGATCGGCAGGTTTGTGAATTTTCGCGCGCGCCGAATCAACGCGGGCAGTTCCGCAGGCAGCTCAGCGCGTTCCCCGGTAACGCCAGCGCGCGAAATCACGTACAGAAAACCGCTGGACGCTGCGCCGATCTGCGCCAAGCGCGCATCGGTCGAGGTAGGCGCCGCCAGAAAAATCGTGTCCAGGCCGTGTCCTTGCAGCGTCGCGCGATACTCCACGGCTTCTTCGGGCGTCAGGTCAGTCGCCAGCACGCCGTCCGCGCCAGCCGCTGCTGCAGCGGCGGCAAATTTTCCGAGGCCCATCTGCAAAATCGGATTGAAGTAGCTGAACAGCACCAGCGGAACTTCTGAGTGCGCGCGTATGCGCCGAACCAGTTCGATCACCCCGGCAAGAGTGGTTCCGCTTCGCAGCGCGCGATCGCTGGCACGTTGAATCGTCGGGCCGTCGGCGACAGGATCGCTAAACGGCACGCCCAGCTCAATCACATCCGCGCCAGCGTTTGCGGCAGCCAGCAGGATTTTCTCAGTGGCGGCAAGCGACGGATCGCCCGCCGTGATATAGGCCACCAGGCCCATCTCGCCCGCTTCGGAGAGCGCCCGGAATCGTTGCGCGATGCGTCCAGCCGGCTTTGGGGCGGCCGCAGCGGGGGCCGTCGAAGCGAAGTTTTCAGACATAGCGCGATAAAATGTCCATATCCTTATCGCCGCGGCCGGAAAGATTCAGGATCACCAATTCATCTTTCTTCATTCGCGGCGCGCGGCGAATCAATTCCGCCAGCGCGTGCGCCGATTCCAGCGCTGGAATAATTCCCTCCAGACGCGCCAGCGTGCGCGCGGCTTCCACGGCATCCGTATCGCTCACCGCGCAATATTCCGCGCGGCCCTGTTCCGCCAGCCAGGCGTGCTCGGGGCCGACGCCGGGATAATCCAGGCCCGCGGAGACCGAATGTGTCGTCGCAATCTGCCCGTCGGTGGTCTGCAAAACGTACGTGTAGGTTCCCTGCAACACTCCAGGACGCGCGCCCGTGAAACCGCTGGCAGCCGCCAGCCGCGCCGCGTGTTCGCCCAGAGTGGTGCCCCGCCCGCCCGCTTCCACGCCAATCATTTTCACGGAGGCATCGGGCAAAAACGCGTGAAACAATCCGATCGCATTCGAGCCGCCGCCCACGCAGGCAATCAAAGTGTCCGGCAAACGACCTTCGGCCTTTGCGATTTGCTCGCGTGCCTCTTCGCCGATCACTTTCTGAAAATCGCGCACGATTTGCGGATAAGGATGCGCCCCGAGCACTGAGCCCAGCAAATAGTGCGAGCTTTCGACGTTCGTCACCCAATCACGCATCGCTTCGTTGATCGCGTCTTTCAGCGTGCGGCTGCCGGAATCCACGCCCACCACTTCCGCGCCGAGCAAACGCATGCGAAACACGTTCAGCCGCTGGCGTTCCATATCTTCGGTGCCCATGTAGACGGTGCACCTGAGCCCAAGCTTCGCCGCGACGGTAGCGGTGGCGACGCCGTGTTGGCCCGCGCCGGTTTCCGCGATGATGCGCTTCTTGCGCATCCGCGCGACGAGCAGTCCCTGGCCAAGGGCGTTATTAATCTTGTGCGCGCCGGTGTGCAGCAAATCTTCGCGCTTGATGTAAATGCGCGGGCCACCCAGATGCGCGGTCAATTGCGAAGCGAGTTGCAGCGGCGTGGGACGCCCTGCGAAATTGCGCAGCAGTGAATCGAGCTCCGCCTGAAAACTGCTGTCCGCGCGCGCTGCGGCATAGGCGCGCTCGAGCTCTTCTAAGGGGGCCATCAGCGTTTCCGGAACGTAACGTCCACCGTAGCGGCCGTAGCGGCCGCGCGCATCGGGCACCATTTGTGCGATGGCACTCATGATCGTCGTTTCCTCCGCGCCGGACTCATTCCGCGCGTTTTACTCGCTGCACGCCTCTCTGTCGGCGGGCGCACCGCCGCAACCAGCGCGCGCATCCGCGCCACATCTTTTTTCCCGGGCCGCGATTCCACCCCGCTGCACACATCAATCGCGAAGGGCCGCGCCGCAGAGACCGCTGCGGCTGCATTTTCCGGCGTTAGGCCGCCCGCCAGAAATATTTGGCGCTTACGGCCTGCGCTTTTCGCCAGCTTCCAGTTAAAGCTCTTTCCAGTGCCGCCGCGCAACTGCGCATCAAAACCATCGAGCAAAATGGACGACGCTCCCTTGAAGTTCGCCAGCTGCGCGACGCGGAACGATTCGCGCACGCGAATGGCCTTGATCACGCGAATACTGCGACGCATCCGCGACACCACTTCCGCTGTCTCGTCTCCGTGCAGCTGCACGTAATCCAGGCCCACTCGCCGCGCGATCTCGAGCATTTCCGGCTCCGCTTCATTCACGAATACTCCCACGGATGCCACTTTTTCAGGCAAGCGTTGCACAATGCGCCGGGCTGCGACGGGCGCGATGTAGCGTGAGCTCTCGCGGTAAAAATTAAATCCCAAAAAATCCGCACCAGCTTCGACGGCGCCCCGCGCGTCGCTCCAATTCGTGATCCCGCAAATTTTCACTTTCACCATGCTGCTCCGCTGTTCAGGCTGCCGTATGCCCGGCGCCAGCCGGCAGCAACAATGCGCGCAACGCTGCCGCAGGATCGCCGCTCTGCATCACGTGCTCGCCGATGAGAAATGCGTCGAACCCCGCACGCTGCAATCGCACTAAATCGTCACGCGTGCGCAACCCCGATTCGCTCACCGCGATGCATTCTTCCGGAATCCCCTCAGCCAGTCCGAGGGACGTCTCCAAATGCACCTGAAAATCGCGCAGATCGCGATTATTCACCCCGATAATTCGCGCACCGGCCGCGAGCACGCGTTCGAGCTCTTCGCGCGAATGCACTTCCACCAGCGGTTCCATTTTCAGCTTTCGTCCCAGCTCCAGCAACTCCAGGAACTCCACATCGTTCAGCACCGCCGCGATCAGCAAGAACGAATCTGCGCCCGCCGCGCGCGTTTCCCACACTTGCCACGGATCCACGATGAAATCCTTGCGCAGGATGGGAATCTTGGTCACGCGGCTTGCTTCTTTCAAGTCGCCGAGCGAACCGGAAAAGAAATCTTCCTCGGTCAGCACCGACAAGGCAGTCGCACCCGCTTCCTCCAGGCTCGCCGCCAGCACCGCCGGAGCATATTCTTCGCGAATCACGCCGCGCGAGGGCGAAGCCTTCTTCAATTCAGAAATAATATTGATCGCGCCGGCCCGCGCCAGCGCCCCCGCGAAATCGCGCGGCGGCGCAACTTTCTTTTCCACGGCCAGCTTCAACGCAACGTCTGGAAGCACGCGTTTGCGATGCGCCACCGACGCGCGGCGCGCTTCGACAATTCGCTGCAGAATATTTCTAGAACGCGAGCTGCTTTCCATGGCGCAGGGTCCGGCTTTACCGGGTTCGGCGGGCACACCTTCGGAGCCACCTCCGAGGGCACAATCGCTACAACTATGCTAGCTGCGCGGAGCACGCCCTGTCAATTTGCACGGGCGAAAGCGGGGGCATACCAAATGGCGTACGGCGAAATTCGAGATGTCGCAAGTGGTCTATGGGGCCACCCGGCGTTGGACCTGCTTGCATCTGCGCGCATTCGGTCAAACTGAAAGTTGCGTTCTGTCAGGATCGGTGCAATCCTCGCGCGGGAGAAGAATCGACCATGTGTTTTTCCGCAACCGCAAACTTTGTGGGCAGCACGGCGTTGGGCGCTGTGGGGGTCGTCACGTTGACCAAAGTGAAGCACCGGCGCGAATTGCTTTTCGCGTCGCTGCCGTTGCTATTCGCCATTCATCAGTTTATCGAAGGATTCGTTTGGCTGGGATTGGATGGGTATCTTTCGCCGACGATGACGCACAACATGGGCGCGGCGTTCATGTTGTATGCGCAGGGATTGCTGCCCTTCCTGCTGCCGCTGAGCGTGCTGCTGTTTGAGCCTGATGGAAAGGGCCGCCGCCGCATGCTGCCGTTTCTTGGGATTGGCGTGGGCACGACGCTTTATATTTTATGGGCGCTCACTGCATATCCCTTGCAGCTGTATGTGCGCGGAAACAGCATCGTGTACATCAATCAAGCGACGAACAATACGGCGGTGGCTGTGCTGTACGTGATTGCGACTTGCGGTTCGCTGTTTTTCTCCGAGGTTAAGCCCATGGTGATTTTCGGATTCGCGAACCTGGTGATTTTGCTGACGGTGATGGCGTTCAAGCGTTACGCATTCACATCGCTATGGTGCGCCTATGCGGCGATCGCCAGCGTGATTATCCTCGCCTACTTCTGGAGAACCAGCAAACACCGCCCGCTGCATTACGCATTGCCTTTGTGAAGCGCAATTATTTCGAGCGCGGCCCGGCTCCGCTGCCGGAACTCTGCGCTGAATGCTGCGGGATGATCCCTGTTGCAGGAATTGTTGCGGCGCGTGGGCGTGGCGCGTTCAGATTCTTATTTCGACAGCAGGGGCTCGGAAAAACGGATCGGGATGCCGAAGTTCGAGCCGCCGAAACCTTTCAGGATTGCTACGGTGACTCCGATAACTTTTCCATCGCGGTTGAAGAGCGGACCGCCGGAGCCACCCGAAGTTGTTTGCGCGTCGAACACAATTTTGTCGGGCAAGATGTCGCCGATGTGGCCTTGCGTGATCAGCGGATGAATCAAATTGCGTTTGGCGAGTTCGTTAAGCACCTGCGCCACGTCGCTGCCGCTTTTTTTCAGGATGTCCTGCGCGGATTCTTCATCGGTGCGCGCTAGGATTGCGGCGAGGCCGGTGGCGTAACCCATCAGGATGACGGGTTGTCCGCTCAAGGCTGAGTTCTTGCCCGTATCAAGCGCCAGGACGGGGCGTTTCAGATCCTGCAAGTCCACGCGCACGGAGGCCAGGTCCGTCACCTCGGAAATGTCCTGGATCTCGGCGTGGAACGCGCGCGGGTCGCCGGGGAAATAAGCGCGGATCGCGGAAATTTGCGGCTGCAATCCCTGGCTGGTAATCGACGTGATTTCGTCATTCTTCCACCAGGGTTCGGCTACGTGGCGATTGGTGATCACGCGTCCGCTTGGTCCGGCGATGAATCCTGTGCCGAAAACATCGAGCTTCACTTCCGGGCCTTTTCCCTCGAGCGTCAATACCGGATTGCCTTCACTGTCTTGTATCGGTTCGCCGTCTTCGTTAAGGCCGCCGTAACGCAAACGGCGTCCGGAAGTCTGATCGTTGAAAGCGACGGAAACATGCAGCAGGCAAACGGACTGGACATCCATCGGAATAATACTTTGTGCGGCTTGGCCCTGGGCTTCCAGGCGCTGCAGGCGCG